>ENA-ORBV01002276-ORBV01002276.1-microbial-mat-metagenome-genome-assembly--contig:-NODE-2276-length-40864-cov-6.729963_pt1 | contig 40864 bp, 34 predicted proteins | sample MGYA00237777_ERZ505514 | MGnify/ENA primary metagenome ERZ505514 (study PRJEB26160, sample SAMN06269048) | microbial mat metagenome | isolation source: Oligotrophic lake microbial mat | place... | reverse complement strand
TACGATATTCGCCTTAGTCTCGTGGGCTCGGAGATGTGTATAAGAGACAGCTTCCTCTCAACTCGTTGGGGGGGAGGGGTCAGGAGTCGATCAGGGGACCTTCCCCAAGGGTGGTGGTGGAATATCGTTTTTGGTTTAGGTAGTTACAGCTCCCTGCTGGATCTCGTCTAAATTCAAAAGGTAGCCGTGTCTCCGGCTATCGAGATGGCTACCTTTTAAGCCGCCTTGTCCTCAGCACTCTGACAAAGGCTTCGCAGTGTCAGGCGTTGGTCTCCCAATTCAATGATCGCTTCAGAAGGATTTTTGATCCAATCTTTCGCATCAGTAAAGGCAATCCGACTCCAAAGGTCTGGCAGTCTTAAGTGTTGCAGACGTCCTTTGATTGTTTTCTTGATGGCCTCGCAATCGCAAATGAAAATCACCATTCCCAAGGAATCAGTACGCGAATACGCCCATAAAATGTCCTTGTAGCGAAGCGATGCTTTTCTCGTTCTTTCGTATTCAAGAGCAAAAGTTCTCTCTTGCCCAAGCGCCCAAACTTTCATGACTGCATCGGGATACTTTTGATTTCGGACATCGCGGCTGAGTTGGTATTCCTTCACCTGCTTGCTTTTAAGTTCGTTTTCAGTCTGCCAAGCCCTCACAAATCCTTGCTGTTCCAATCGCAATATCGACTGAGCTACGACTTCGTCGTGGTAAATCTGTGCAACGGGAGCTGGCCGGACAGAACTCAAATTCCATGCTGTCATCAATGCCCGCGAAACCGAGGTTAAGATGTAGTAGCCTTTAGCTGCCGGATTTGGATGGGCCTCCAAAAGTTTTCTGTCTTTTAAGAATTTTTTTTGCCGTTCGTTCCATCGTTCATTCCCTCGGGCAAAAAATTCCACCCATAACTTTCGACTTAGAAAACCGATCTTGCCGGTTACCCGGAGTGCATCATAGACATTCTGGGGCAATACCTGGCCACTGAGGTAATGCTTCACTGCGAATCCTCCCAGCGAGTAGGCTCTATGATCACATATTCAAAGTGACCGTCAATGAAGCGGTTACCGACAATCTTGCTCTCCATCCAACGGGTTTCAACCTTTGGAGTTTTTAAAGCCGGGGCTGAACCTTGTTTCGACTGGGGGACTGATGCTTGGCCTTTTAGAAACGCCTCGCGTTTCTTATTTTCGGTATTTTCGTGGATGACTGATCCTGCCATCATTCCAGCCATTCCGCCGATAGCACCACCCACGATTACATTTCGTGTACGATATTCACCATTTTTACCTGGATCTACAATGCCCCCTAATACTGCACCCGTACCCGCTCCAATAGCCCCACCAAGCCCAATACTTCTAGTCGAGGTTGCACACCCCGAAACAATCAAAGACATGACAATCACTTGAACCGTGAGCAGGTAACAAAGATCAAAATTCAATTTATTCATGCGCACTCCTTTTTGTTATGATTTTTAAGTGCCTCCAACAATGCTTCTTCCGTTGATAATTTATTTTCATTTAGGTCTACAGGGACGCTCAACATAATGGGTTTTTCATGCACAACTTTAGGCATAGGCTTTGCCTCGACATGAGGAAACATATCGAACTTAATCTTCACGGCCCTTGTCCCATCCTCATGCGGAACAACCATAACGGCTTGACCAATTCCGAGCTCTTTTTTGAAATGGTTAGGATGAACGATAAATTCTTCGACCTCTCGTGCTGAAACATCTCCGGTTTTTTGTTCATTCCAGAAACTAATCTTTCTGCGTTCAGTGTGTTTGGTCGTTTTTGTTGTGCCGATGACTTTCGAAAAATACTCAGCCGAATCCGGATCATTGCCTCGCATAAATATTTTTATATTCGAGTTGGTCAAGATGGCATTGGCCACGGCATCTCCCATTGCCTTAATATCTCCAAGTGCCTGGTGAGCAAAAACAATCCCCACATTTGCGCTCCTTGACTTATTGAGTACGGTTACAAATCCAGGATAGAGGTACTCTGAAAAATCATCCAAAAACACCGAGTAGAACTTTTTTCTCTTATTTTCGGACCTATGCCGATTGCCTACTGCCGCTTGCAATGATTGCAAAACTAGTTTTCCAGTTGCTCCGCCCAAAAACGGCGACAAAAGAACGGGCAATTGAAAGTAAACAATTCGACCCTCCATTAATGCCTCGTCAATCGTGATCGAAGGCTTGTCAGCGTTAAAAAGTGGAGCCGTTTTTCCAAAAGCAAAATGACTGATCTGAGATGTGAGCCCGCTTGTTCGTTGATCCCGTTCTGTGCCAGAGAGATTTCGGAAGTAACTTACCCAATGAACAAGGGTTTCATCTTTGCAATCGGCCACCATTTTTTCCAGAAGCTTTGGGTTTGAAATCGCTTGATGAAGCTTCAAAAATGTTGGCACAACTGCGGCGGCTTCATAAATTCGAAGCACCTGGGCCAACACCTCATACTGAACACTGCGATAAAATGGATTCTCAAATATAAATGCGTTGAAAATCCGCTCGGTAATTTCTTCGGCGGTACCTCCTATGAGTGGATTAAACGTCTGTGACTCTTCCGTATTGCTTAATGAAAAGAGCCGAAAGTCTTTTTCTCGCCCCGCTGCCACGGTGTAAGCCCAAAGCTTATCGACCAATGATCTGTCTGCTTTGCCGTCAATCAAGAGAAGCCCTCGTCCTTGTTGGATGTCTTGAATGGCCCAAGGCAGAATGACCGATTCAGTTTTGCCTGCATTGGTGGTTCCAATGACCTGCGTGTGCATAGTCCTTTGACCCGGCTTAATGAAGACCATCTGTTTTTCATCTGTCTTGCCGCAAAAGACCGAACTTTCCCCCGGACCAATGACCGCCGCTTCACGTTCTCTCTTTTTAAGCGCCAGCTTCCGTTTGCAGGATGCCCAATACGCAAGCCAAGACAAAAACGCGCCAACCACAATGGCCAACAACAATTGATGGCCTGCGCTTTTGATCCAATGACTGAACCACGTGTGTACCTTTTGGATGGCCATGCAGAGAAAGAGGATGCCAGCACCGACCAGCAACGAATGTTCAGAGCCAATGTCGGGGCCTTCTTTTTTATCTCCCATAAGTCGCTCCAGGATCTCGAAACAGAAAAGATTGATTCAGTACTGCAAGAAATTCTGACCCAGCACTTAGTTCAATCCACTTTCTTTCCTTTTTCATACCTTCGGCCCACGCATCAGCCCGGTCCTTAGCGGTGTCTGCTACTGCATTCTTAAACCCATTCTCATTTCCGCCTTGGGATGAGCCCATGGCTCCCTTTTGCATTGATCCTTCGGCATAAGCGCCAATGAACCGAGTTATGGTTTGACCGACGGTATTTTTAAGAGCATCCGAATGCACATGGCCTTTAAGTCCTATTTGCCCATCAGAACTCACTCCCAAAGCGGAAATCTGCCTTTCCCTTCCGTCTGGAAATTGAATACTCCTCCAGCCGACTTGGGCGCGCTCTGAAGAGTCATCAAAAGACATTTCGCCAAAGAGTTTAGATCCTTCAGGTATGGCCACACTGTTTTCGTGAATCACATCTTTGACTACAACCCCAATGACCGGCATGGCTTGACCTGCAATGACGGCTCTTTCAAGCAGCCGAACCGCAATTCTGCTTCCCGGTGGCAGTTGTGTTTTAGAGTCCATCCCTCCACGGGCCAGAATCATGGGGGAGTTTCGATCTTGTCCCTTGCCGCCAGTACCTCCGCCGCCAGTTGCTCCTTGATAAAGATAATCGAGAGACCCAGGCACATTGCGATTCCCCATCCGAGCTTGTTGAAGCTGAGCCAAAGCATCACTTGATGGATCATTCTCCGTGGATTTCGCTTGAATCGTTGCGCCGGGATCAACCTTCTCATGAAATGTTGTCTGTTTTGGCTCTGGAGTGGGCAATAGCAAAACAACGACGACGCTTAAAAAAATTCCAAGTCCACCGAATTTTTTTATCGCAGACCAATCGACATCTCTTTTAGTTGTAAATGCTTTGGGTTCCCTTAAAAATAACCCTTTGATTTTTTCCCAAAGAGAACGCTGATCGGTTATTTCCATGAAGCCACCTTGGGTAAAGTGAGATAGCTGGTTTTTTCCCTTCGCATTTCGACCCGAAACGAATTGCCTTCTTTTAAATCAGATCGCAGGATCTGCATCATTCCCCTAACGGAATCCCCAGGACGAAGCTCCAGTGCAGAGAGGAATAAATTGTGAATGGGGATCACACCCCCCTGTTGGGTAAGCCAAATCCATTCTGGCCGAACACGCTCTTTCTTGGATGCCCGCAAACTAAATTCGACGATCAAAATTCCATCGCGTGTTCGCCCAAGGCGATTCACATCCAGTGAGACGTTGCCATTGTTAAGTTTGCTGGGAAATGGCGTCCAACTCAAACTTGGTTTCGCATCCTTAACTTTCTCTTTTGGGTTTTCTAGATAAACGACGTAGTCCGCCGAAGCCTCGTTTCCAGTCACGAGCTGGATGTTGTAGCGTTTCCATTCCGTATAGACGTAGAGATTACTTTTTGCGCCACCCTGTATCGGCTTAATCGTAATAGCCTGATCCAAATACTCGACCTTAAAAGCTTCTTGATCGCCAACTACAACACTGTTGGGTCGATCTGGAACTTGAATGATTGTAGCAATTCCAAGCGCCGTTCTAACGGTAACAATCTGATCTCCATTGACAGGCGCTCGTCTCACGCGAGATTCCGCGTGAACATTTAGAGACACGGCAAACATAAACAGGCTCATGATTAATTGGGACATAAATTACTCCTCTCTTTCTTTAGTAATATAAAGACCCCAAGGATTTTCTTTTGTGCGTGGCCCACTATCGAAGGTCAACTCTAGTTGAAGATTGCCTGCAGCTTTGAACCCTTGAATCGAAGTGACACGGTCTCCAGAGATAACTACCGTTTTCTTTTCAAGGTTTACTTCGATTTTTTCTGGATAAACTCGTTGAGATACCAACTTCTCAATAGAAAATTTAGCGACATTAGCAACCGCACCTTGGTAAGCCCTAAGACTTGCTGGCAAAACGAACGCTTGCGCTTCATTGAGTTTTTTCTTCACCGTGGCCGGGTCCCATTTATATCGTTTTTCCAGATAGCTTCTGACGGCCGAGCGAATCTGATTTTCAGCAGTGGGCAACTCCACCTGCCCTAATGCTTCGCCAGTGGGAGCAAGTGTTAAAACCTGTGGAGCCTTCGACGCCCATACACAGAGAATTATTAATGCCATCAACGTCAGCGTGAGTGACGCAAATGAAAACACCTTCAGAAATTGGTTCGAGTGTGCCAGCTCGCCCAACAGCTTGGGGAACTTAGCCATTTTTAGTTTTACATTTTGGTTCATGATTTTCCTTTTCTATTGTTATGAATTTTTATTATGTTTTTGTGTGTCTCTATTTTTCGACATCCTGTTTGCAACAAAATTGGAGCCTGTACTCAGTGCGTTTCTGCTAGTCGCGGCGACCGTCATGACCCTAGCCGGTGCTGCTACCATGGCCGCAACTGCCGCTGGGCCTAAAGTGGACGACATAGATTGCAACCCTGAACCCACCAAAGATCTAACCAGCATTGGAGTCGCAAGCATTGCGACCGCGATGACAAAATTCATCACAATCAAGGTCAAATAATTTCCTTCCACTTTGTAAATGTCTCCGAAAGAAAGGGCCGCTAGCATTGCGCCAAGAATTGCCCAGACAATCTTCCAGCACGCGACTTCAATCATTCCTTTGAAAAGATTCTTGGTAATCTGACTCGTAGAAGGAAAGAGATTGAAGAGCAGCAAGAGCGGTGCAGACACCATGAAAAACACCCAAAAGAAGTGATACATGGCAATCGTTAGATAACGGGCCACGTAGAGCACCAGATAACTTAAGAACGCAAGTGTTGCGACAATGAGGTCATTGAATTGCAATAAAATGCTAGTCGGCGACAACGAGTAGCTTTGAGACTTTTCCTGCGCCATCCGAATAATCATGTCGATGTTATTGAGACCATTAATTCGCTCAGCCACCCCGTCGGCGATAAATATTATCGCGCGACTGATATCTGGAAACGCAACAAGGAGAAGCGTTGAAATAACGGCTCGTTTAAGTGCATCTAGAAAATCGACGCCACCTTGATGGCTTCGAAACCATGTGATCGCAATTGAGAGCGCGAAAAACACTGGGAGCATCAGATAGTAGATTCTTACGAACTCCTGATGCAGATCACGCATTAGGGAACCTAATAGTTCAAACTGCGGCATATCAATTCCCTTCTTTAAGAGGCTTTAGGGTCGTTTCTTTTGGGAGCCCGCCGAAGGCGCTGGAGAGTCCGTCATACTGAGTCTTGAATTGTGCCGATTGAATTTTATCCTTTCGATTACTCAGTGCCATATTCTCTGCCATCATTTTCAGCATCATGGAATTGGTACGAAGAACTTGGGTGGTGACCCCAATAAGCACAGCAAGCGACTGCGCGGTTAGCTTTGCCGCCCCTTGAGGATTCACCACTGCTGCGTGAGAAATTATTCTTTTACTTTCTTCGTCCGCTTGGTCCGCGAAACGAAATAGAGTTCCGTTCATGGCAATGCTTTCAGCGACCGACTGATCTTGCGCTTGTTGAAGCCTCGCTTCTCCGGTATTTGGAATTTTTCCATAGAGGTCAGTGATTACTGCGAGCACTCGATCTGCCGTCTCCAGGTTTCCATAAAGCCCAGGATTAAATCTTGGGTTGATGATCTGGATGATCGCAAGGCCATCTCTAAGCCCTCGGTTGATATCGCGCATTAGTCCCAAGGTGTCTGATCCTGTGTTGAGGATTTGCCTCAGTTGAGCGAGTTGCTGAAGAGCATTCGCAAGTATCTGAATCAAAACCGCTACGTCACCGCCCCAAATATCGGCCCGACTCGGTGTCGGGAACATTAGGGCCGCACTCATGGAGACTACGAGTAGGTATTTTTTAATTCGCTTCAAGCAACCACCTCCTTAGATTTTCCTTGAGAAATCCCATTTGGATAATTCTCTGAGGCTTTGGTGATCGCATCCACGAGTGAATGACCTTGCTGTTTTAATTCATCGAGATATTTGTTGTCGTTGGAGTCACTTGTCGAAAGCCAGTACTCAAATGGACTCGGAAAAATGCGAACCACCTGCCTGTGATCGCCTTCGATCATAAATCCCTCTGCATATTGCCCCTTTTTTTGTTCGAGAGAGTGAATGAGCGATAGTTCCTGTTCATTTAGTTTCAGTGCATTCCGAAGAATTTCTGAATCACCTCGTTGAAGCATCACAAACTTAGTGGCCGTGTTATTCAAAATCGCCGGACCAATTGGACTAGCCACGATTTCTTCCACACCCTGCGTGATGAATGTGATTCCCGATCCAGTCTTTCGCAGCGTGCGGGCGCAATACTCCATAAATCCTGCGGCCGCAGGACTTTTTAGCAGTTCCCATGCTTCATCCAAAATGATGCGTTTTTTATTCACCTTGTCTTGTTCGACCTGCGTGAGAATAAAATCAGTCAGAATCAAGATCATCACGCTTTGAAGATCTTGATGACTTGAGAGCCCCTTTAGATCAAAGGTGCAAATGGCTGCATCGGTTCTTAAACTTCCTGGGCCATCAAGAAGTCGGCCATAAGGTCGATCCCCCGTCCACATATAGAGCATCTTTGAGATGGCTTTCATCGAAGGTTCTTCAAAGGCCGAAAGATAACGAGAAAGATCCGAGAGCGTCGGAATTCGTCCCTTTTCTCTATTGGTCTTATAAAGTTCAATAATGGCTTTCTCTAGAAGAACGCGCTCAAGCTTGGGGATTTTTGATTTGTCATCCTCTGAGACCATGCTTTCAATACAGGCCAGAAGGGATTTTAGTTTCTGATCACTAGGCTCCTGTTTGGGATCTGGTAGATCAAAAGGATTGATGCAGTAGCGATCTGAAAGATTGATCTCCAAATACTGTCCACCCAGGGCTTCGGTAATTTTCCTGTATGAACCGCCGATGTCTACGATGAACACTCGAAGGTTGCGCGCCATCTCTTGCAACAAAATACAATTGTTCAAAAATGATTTTCCAGCGCCGGATGATCCCGTCACCAGGCAGTTGTAGTTCGGCAGTCCAGGATCAAAGGAGTTGTATCCGATTAGGCCGTTCAAGCGATTGCGAAACACGACTACCGGGTCTTTGTCGCCTTCCCTGGGACCATACACCGGAAGAAAATCGGCCAGATTGTTGGTCTTTATCTTTCGTGCACGTTCAAGCGACATTGGCGCTCCGGGAAGTGATCCCTTGATGACTTTCCAGCTACCCACGGTCTCCTCAAGGCCCTCTGCACCCTGAAGCCCGCGAAACCGAGAAAGCACTTCACGGACCTGTCGATTAAGTTTCTTATTGCCCTCATCGCCAATCGGAGCACGCAGAACAATACTCATTTGGGCCGCGTAAATTCTCTGTCCGGTATTTAGAAGCTCACGGATCAGTTCCTCTGTAGAGGAGAGTTTTGATTCGCTCTCAAGGTCTGAAGCTTTGCCTCCTTGCGTGACCGCCAATGAATGGGCCATTCTTCGCTTTTGCTGAAGCTTAGCCATTTCCGACGCCTGGGAAGGAACCTGAAGAGTCAGAATCAAATCATAGTGAAACGGTAGCCGAAGAAAATTTGAAAGTTGCCCTGCGAAGGTTGTTTCCGGCAGGGTCTTAAGCGTGACGACCCGGTGATAGTTCGAATCGAGCGTAAACTGGTCAAACCCTAAAATTAGATCTCCGAATGCGAGTTGCTCTCTTGGAGACTGGGCCGCGAGCCAGTCAGCGTTCTCAATAATATCTTTTTCAAGATCCGGCTCAGTATTCACCATTATCTTTGGAGTGGGCTCTGTCTTTGATCGTTTAGGATTCAAGAACCGATAAACATTTGAGAGCAGTTCATTTTTACCAAGAGTTCGGCATTCAAGCCCCAAAGACTGAAAAGACGAGACTAGTGTTTCGATGTTTTGCCCCAAGACCTCTAGAGTTTCCTGGTATGCGTTAATCGAATTTTCTGAAAAGATTTCTTTCTTTTTAAAAAATCCTAGCTTCTTAGACTCAATCATCGGCGTTCTGAGGTACACAAAAAGCAACGGCCTATAGAGTTCGTTAGCATTGAGCGCCCCCAACAGGCGTTTCTCCCGATAGTCTGAGATTCGCTTTACCAGTGGATGCATGTTTTCTGCCTGGCCGCTCAAATGAGTACTAATCATCTGACTGAAGTCTGACCCAACGCTCATCACAAATTGAAGTGAGGTGCCTTCTGAAATTGAATTCAGAGCAGATCTGATGCCCATAGTGAAACTATTTATTTCTCTGTCGTCCAGGCACTCAATATCCATCAAAGACACATGAATGCCCCCGACAAGTGATCCATCAAAAAGCACGGCGTGGGCACTAGGTGCGTCGATAAAATCCCAATAAGGAAGCTCCTCCGCAACAGGAGCTTCCCGAACTTTATTCTTAAGCATGATTTGTTTCCTTTCTAAATTTTCGATATTTTCGATCAGCGCACCCAGCAGAAAAATGAGCGGGCCGTGCTATCAATTCACCGATGTGCTGTAGGTAGTTGTCCGGTCTTCCGCGTTTGGCAAAAAACAGGAACAACGCCAGCCCCAGCGTTGTTCCCCACACCAATGGATAGCGGAAGGATGAGGCCCCAAAGATCAGATTTGTCAGCGCCAGATTCATGAAGATAAGAAGCAGATCTGGTAATTCATAGCCAAAGAGTTTGCTTTTCATCTCTAGTGCACGCGGCACTCGGGTCGTAAGTAGTCCTGGTTCATCCACAGCATGACTCCTTTCCTAGCGCACAGTCTGCGAGATGAAATCCACGATGGCCTGTGCTCCAAATCCAAAGATACAACCAAGCAATGCATAGACGATGTGCTGCTTAGAATTTGGGTTACCCGTAAAGAGCGAAATCGATGCAATGGCGATTCCGATCACGGAGAGAAGCGGCAGGATGACTCCAGTAAGCTTCGTCTTGATCCCCATTAAGCTCGATTCCAGTCCTGCGTGCGCGAGCCCTGGGGTGAGAAATCCGCCAATCATAATTAGGCCAAGAACTAGGGTTAAATTTCTTTTTGTCATAAGTACTCCTCTATAATTTTGTAAAAATGATGATCGACCTTTAGGCTGCTTCATCAAGCACCTCTGGCTCAGGCAAACTCGCTGAGTGGGCAAAGGTCTCCGGAAACAGACTCATGTAAATGGGTTTGTCCAAGAGATCAAAATTGAGTTGGACAAATCCAAGAGAGGAATCGACATGTCCGTTGCCCACAATGTTTGAAAAGGTCTTAAGCCCTGCGTTCTGGTTTTTATTTTTCTCACGAGTCAAAATTACGAATCGACTCGCATTTGCTTTAACCGGCTTCACATAAAACCGGTCATTCACAAACGTCCAAAGACGCAAGGTATAGGTGTTATAGCCATCTTTGAGATAAGCCATTCCCACGGTTTTCTTGTTTTCAAGTTTCCCCTGCGCCGTAAGCGTTCCTTGAACTACTCGAAAGCGGTAAAGTTGCGACGGATTCGATTTCAAATTCACTGTTTGTTCTTGTGTTTCCATAAGTGTCCCCATAATTTATTTTTGTTAATAGACGTTGCTTGTTTTCAAAATGCCACTCATCGGCAGTCATCCATTGGCTCTGGTTGCCAGTTCTCACCTGATAAATTTTCCTACAGCTAAAGGCATCAAGTGCGGCCCTAACAATCGACCTCACTCGAATTAGGCAGCGCATCTAAGGACTCCTTCAATTCCACAATCTTCCTCGCTCCACCCACAGGCTGGACAGGCGGGATGCTGCCGTTCGATCTGCGACCTCTCACCGCAGTTAGGGCACATCAAGCACCCCATCGCGCGTCTTTTGCTTGCATCCAAAAGTTCTGGAAGCTCTAAGACCGCATCATCGGCAGCAAAAATGTCTTCAACTCCGTAGCCGTCTTCCTGAAGTGCCTTGTCGAAAAAATATCGACCTACTCTGATAATTCTAAATTTTGCGTTGGCATTCATGCCTCCTCCTTTTTGTGAGACTTAGGCGTCTCAGGAATGAGGAGGTAGCAAGACCGTGCCAAGTGCTTTGAGAACGACAATTTTTATTAAGTGTATGAAATGAGGCTGCGACTTCGGTATCAGCGAATCTCAGTTTTGATATTCAGAGACTTGAGTCTTGAAATTGGGGCTCAGTCTCACGTTGATATGCAGCGCGCGCGCTTGTTGTTAGCGATATTTTACTACGACAACAGAGATTTTTTTCTGAAAATACATTCTCTCCCGCTCTCTGTCGAGATACGAGTGGAGACATTGGGACACTCGGGGCAAGCCCACGAGCTTACGCCAGAAATCTAAATTAATTCACCGAGCGAGATTTCTTTACCTTCAATAATCAGGATTGTTTCCTTGTTCTCGTAAGGTACTTTTACAATGGTGTTTGAAATTCCAAGCGCTTTGGTGCGTGACTGCGTATTAACATCAATCGAATAAATCAAGAGCTGGTCAATTGATGGAGTTCCGACCGCAGCCACGTTTTCCCAGGCTTCCACGATATAAGGATTTCCTGGGCGCACAAAATACGCGGTCTTTTGTTTTCTAAGCGTTAGCAGGCTCTTGGTGTGCATGAGCCACCCGACATTTCCAAGCTGCTCAGCGTATTCTTCGAGATTCGGAATCCAAACTCCTAAATGGTGTAAGCCTGGACCACGCTTTGCGAGTGCGCGCATGTAAGGGCCATCTTTTATCGCTTCGAGTAGCAGGAGCCTCGCGCTTTTTTCGGGCGATCCAATGTAGCACTCCCTGGTTCCTTCATGATCGAATTCTTCGAATGAATTTGTTTGAAGTCCAAGCTTCTGAATTTTTTTGACGGATCTATCCAGAGACTTTACGAGAACTGCAACGTGAGTGAGGGTCGAGCTAATGTGGGACGTCATCTAGCGTCCACAAGCCGAAGGTGCTGCCCGCGCGCTACGCGTGCCGCTTCATTTATCACGCGACCACGTTCGTCAGATCCATCAGAGTTCTCAAGTTTAATTTGTAGTTCGATGTATTTTCTGATGTCGATTTGAAGATCCGGTGATTCCCATTCATTCTTTAACCAGACCGAATCTGTCGTAGTCCAAAGCCCAAAAATCTCTTCTGTCGGCCCCTCCAGAATGTAAGCCGCTTCACTCCAATTCGAATAATGTTTGAATCCATGTTGCGCTGGCGCCTGTCCAAGAAACATCGGAACGATGTAGAGATTGCAGAAAACCATTTCTCTGAGTTTATTTTTCGCATCTCTTTCGTTGCCGGAGCGGAGTAAAGCTAAAGTCCAGCACAAGTGATTAAAGGCTTCGGCGACATCGTCTGGGAATGATGTTCTGTACCATGCGTATGACTTAAGCGCTCCCTCTACATCACCCATGAGCATGTAAAGCTGCCCAATCATAAAGCGTTTGCCCGCACCATCGTCGTGATTGGGTTCGCGAAATGCGCGTTCATAACGCTTGAGGCGTTCGCGAATTTTCTTAGGGTCGGTCGGAAAGAAGTTACTCATTGCAACTCCACTCCGCGATCCCGCACTCTGCGCTCACGCACAAGTCCAAGCTCTTTGGCTCGCCTAAAAAACGTCGCGCGCGACATTCCCAGCGATCCAGCCGCAACGTCACGGTCTCCATTGGATGCGATAATGGCCCGTTCAAAGCGATCACGCTCTCTTGCGAGCAGCGAGGCTCCGTATCGTCCCAATAGTATTTTGGAGGATTTATTTCCAAAAACTTTGGCAATCTCGGGTATGGCTTGGCAAATATCTTTCTCCCGAATGACTGGCTCCGTGATGCGCATCAAGATTGAATCAATTGCCGACTGTAGCTGGCGCACGTTTCCAGGCCAGTGATAGTGCTGGAGTAGTTCAACGGCATCGCGTGGAACGATAACATGTTTGTGGCGTTGGTTCGAAGCGATGAAAGTTTGAACCAACATTGGGATATCGTCTAGACGCTCACGAAGTGGAGGTATAACGACCTTCGCTTTTGCGATTCGAAAATAAAGGTCTTCCCGAAATCGTTTCTGAGCTATCGCTGACTCAAGATCGACATGCGTGGCCGAAATGGTTCTGAAGTTAACATCTCTCTGCTCACTAGATCCGACGCGAGTAATTTTGCGTTCCTGAATAACTCGAAGAAGTTTAGCCTGCTGATTAAGCGGCATATCGCCGATCTCATCAAGAAACACAAATCCGCCGCCAGCAACCTCAAAGGCACTCGCACGGTCTCGATCAGCTCCAGTAAAAGCCCCACGTACATGGCCAAAGAGTTCACTCTCGGCAAGGCCATCACTGATAGCTCCGCAATGGATCGGAACAAAGCGGTGAGATGGGTCGGCCTCGTATGCAATGGCTTGAGCAACAACTTCTTTACCCGTTCCAGTCTCTCCTTGAAGTAGAATGTCTTTAGTACCAGACGAAATCATTCTCGAAATATCTTCTCGAAGCTTACGCATGGGGAGTGATTCGCCAATGAGGGAAGACCGAGTTCGTTCGCTTTTAAATAGGTTCTGCGCCCGCAAGCGACGCTCCCTCTCAGCCAAAGTATTTTTAACAGTTTCCAGCACCACATCGGGCGTTACGGGCTTGGTTAAAAACTGTGTAACTCCGGCGTTCATGATTTGGATTAGTCGCTGTGGATTGGTTTCGCCGCTAATGACGATGACATCGGCACCACGATCTGCCGCCTGAATCATCCTAAAAACATCGAGACCTGACCGTGGGTCACCGTCGAAGTTAATATCAAGCAAGATAATTTCATAAAAAGAGGATTGAATTGCCGTCAATCCCTGATCAATACTGGCGTAGCCATCAACCTGGCATAAGTCCTCAAGAATGAGCGGGATCTGGCTTAACCAACTCTTGTCATCATCAAGTGCAAGTATTTTTGGAAGTGGACTCATAACAATATCTCCCCAGGTCTTGATGACTCAATCCGTGGCAGCACGACTTTAAACTTGGCTCCGCCAAGTGACGCCGACTTCCCGGCAGTTATCGTGCCACCATGAGCTTCGACAATTTTTTTTGTGATCGTTAAACCCAGGCCGCTACCTCTGATTTTCGAACTTTTAAAGACCCGAAATATTTTATCAGGAGAACATGGTATTCCTGGGCCAGAATCCTCAACAGTAATTTGTACTTCTTCGGAAGATAGCGCCGTGAATACGATTTGGACTTTTTTTGCTGAAGAACTCTCAGCGGCAGCTTCAATAGCATTTTTTAATAAATTGTGAGTTACTCGAAGCATCTGCGACGAATCATGAGTGAGTTCGATTCCGCTCGGCATAACTACTTCAACGCTAACGTGATGTAGTTCCGCGCACTGCTGATTAAGTTCAATACTTTTGCGGATGGTTTTTGAAAGGTCCTTGTCTGTTAGCGACAGAGCGATCTTGCGACTGCCATCAAGAGTCGTTTCGACAATGCTTTCGATGACCGGTAAATTTTCGTTACATACAGTCGCCAGATTTTCCAAAAACTGTGTCCGTTTTTCGCTAGCCTCGGGGGCGCGCTCTAAAAGTAGCCTTGCCGTAACCAAAGACTGAAGTGGAGTCTTAATGTCGTGCATAATTCCGCTCGTGAGCTGGCCCACGACAGCCTGGTCCCGTTCCTTGCTGTATCGCTCCAATACTTCAGAAATTTTCTCCTTGAGATCTTCAAGCTCCTTGAATGGAAGAGTTGCAATCGTTGATGGCCGCTCTGCTAGGTCTGCCTCGATCCATTCGACCAAATCATCAAGAGCCCGTGGCATTGTCCGTGAGAGCATCCGTGCCGTGAGGATATAAATAACCGTAAATGTCAGAGCCAAAACAAAAATGAAAATGCCGATCATCTGCAACAGATCTCTCGCGGCTATGGCAGAGGCAATGGGTCGAGCTTTAAATAGCCAGCCGAAGTGATTTCCACTTTCGACGATGGGGATAAGCACTGCGCTCTCTTTGCCATTTGCATTTTGACAAAATGATGCTCGAGTATTGCCGAGCACGCAGTCTGAAAAGCTTGCTGGCCTTTGGCTCTCTTCGGTAATGATTTGAATATCTGACAGGGCATCTTCGCGACGGTATTTTTCCAGAAGTAACAAAACACCTACTCGTTGCTCTGGAAGTAAAAACGAAGGAATGAGTTGCTCTATTTGCTGCGCAGAACTTTTGTTCAGGTCTGTTTCTACTTCACGAATCGCAATAGCGTTTTTTGTAAACGAGTACAAAATAAAGCCCGCGAGCATAAGGGCCAAAGACGCTAAAAATACGCCTACAGATATTTGACTCACTCTCTGGCGAAGTGTCGGATTGCTTTTCATTTTGCTTTTCACTTTAAACCTGGCTCTTTCGACTCAACGAATTCGTCTCGCAGAAGGCCCATGATGCAAGTGTCGTGAAAAGCTCCGTTTCGATAGTAAGCCTTTCTTAAGTTCCCCTCATTTTTAAAGCCAACATTTTCATAGCAACCAACTACTGGCGCAAACTCCGGGTTACATTCTAGCCAAATTCGAAAGAGATTCATTTCTTCAAACGCATAACGGCACAGAGTTCGAATGGTGTCTTCGCCGTAGCCCTGACCCCAGTGTGCCTTAGACCCGATATAGATCCAAACCTCGGCACGTCTAGACCTGGCGCAAATGCCTTGAAGGCCGACAAACCCAATATGGGTGCCTTCCTTCGTCGAGACTGATAAATTCAGAGTCTCTTTAGTTTTGCTACGGCGAGTATTGATCCACTCAGCCGCGTCTTCCTTGGAAGCTGGATGATGGAGTCCGCGCCACTGATTGGTCTCATCATCATTAATCCATGCGTGATAACTATCGACGTCTGCCTCTTCTATCGCCCGTAGGGAAATTTTAGCCCCTTGAATCATAAAGCCCCCTTTTTTCGAGGGGCAATGATTTCAACAATTTTGAATTGCTTTGCGTTTGCCTTAAGTAAAACCAAACTCTTTTCTGGGGCGCGGTTGGGCGACAACAAAAACTGCCCAGTTACGCCACGAAATGTCTTAAGTGCATTAAGAGAGTCTTCGATGGCTTCGCGATTGATAGATTTTGCGTTCAATATAGCTTCAACAAGAAGCAACATGGAATCATAGGCGAGGACAGAAGTATCGTTGGGCGTTTTTCCGAAAGCTTTACTGTAGGCATCTACAAACTGTCGTGAAGCCGGGTCTTGAAGATCGGGATGCCAATGGGAAGTGGAATATCCTGAAAAGTGAGCATCACCCAAAATTCCAAAAAATTCACGACCAACATTTCCCCAGCCATCGGCTCCCATGAATGGCTTATTGATGCCCGCTTTTGACAGCGTAGCGATCATTCTTGCCGAGGTTAACTCCTGATTGGGAATAAAGATGAGGTCAAAGTCTTGGACTTTAAGTTTATTTGCAAGAGATGAAAAATTCTTGTCCTCAGACAGCACAGGTAAATTAGCGACGATGACGCCGCCGAGCTTTTGAAATTCAATAGAAAATGATTCAGCTAGATCACTGCAATAAGCACAGTTGGCCGCCGGAAGGAGTATTGCTTTGCTTGCTTTAAGTTTGTTTTTGGCTGTGCGAGCAAGAGTTTCGCCCATGAACGCATTGCTGAATGAGCCCATGTGAATGTAACGACCAAACTGACTCAAACGATTTGCGGTAGCGCTCGGCGAGAGCATCGGAAGTTTCGCCTCATGGTGAAGCGGAGCTGCAAGGAGCGCATTCGAAGAGTAATTGTAGCCCAGCACTGCAATGACATTTGATGCAATTGCTTTTTTTGTCGCCTCCAAAACCTTGATGTCGCTGGTTCCGTAATCAAAGTCTTGGGTCTTGACGACAAGCCCCTTAGCTTTGAGTCTGGACTCAGCACTCTTCAGAGCCAGGATGACGCCATCCTTGAAGTATCCACCATAAGGGTTAGACGAACCGGTGCTTACCTCCGAAAAATTAGAAGCAAGACCGATATGCACTTCCTGAAGAGCCGCCGCCGAAGAAGTGACCGCCCACATAATCAATAACCCGAATATGCCAACTGATCTCATAGTGCGATCCTCCGCTCATGCTCACTTGCGCTTGGTGGCACTGCAAAACTTGATTTGGAGTTAAGTGATGTTTTTAATCGCCCATCAACGCCGATAACGCCCATCTTGGGCTTCACTAGCGCACTCGCGGATGTAGCTTTTGGCTGAACAATAATTTGTGAGTCTGGAATCCAATCACAGCGTGAACGAGCAAGCTCAAAGGTATTGTCATTTGATTCTGTGATCGCAATTAGGAATTTTACGGCGTTCACGCTAAGAATGTCGGTAATCGTTTTCAGATCGTCCTTTGAAAGCCCGTGCATGCTGTCGAAAGACAGCTTCACTGTGGTTCCATTATCTATGAGTGAATTAATGAGACCCTTGTACGCACGAACGCTTTGCGGGAGCAGCCAACGCCCGTGAGTTTCCAAATATACCGATGTCGATTCTACCGACAGAAGCCCTATAAGTTCAGAAAGTAACGGGTGCCGAGTAGGCTCCCCACCACGAAGAGAAATATGTGATGGCATTGAGGCGGTGGAGGAGATGGTGGCGATCTGATCCAACGTGTGTTTTAGAGCGGCGGGACTAAGAAACAGACTTGGTGATGAATCGTAGATTTCTTGGGGAGACCCCGTTGCGATCACATTAGGAGCATAACAACCAACGCAGGCCCGATCACATACCGACGTGACTTCTACGATTAGGTCTGGATTAAAGCCCTTATAGTTTGTCATTTCCTAATCACTTTCTTGTTCTGCTGTGAGATCCAAACTCCGGCCATCACAATGAGAGTTCCAATAATGAGTTCACGACTGATCACCTCGCCAGCGACTAGAGCACCGATCAGGACGGCGGTCGGCGTCTTAATGTGCATGGTGGATGCGATCTCTTTGGGGTAGGCCTTTGCTAAAGCGTAGTTCCAAATGAAAAAACAAAAAGCTGAACAGACCAGTGCTAGAAAGAAAAGCGCAATCCAAGAGTTGAGAGTGGCCGTCTTAAAAATGCGAGCCAAGCCTTCTTCTTCAAAAATGAAAGCTGCAATAGTCAGTTGAACAAAGCCTAATCCCATCGACCAAAAAGTAAGACTTCCAGAATCAAGTCTGCCGCTCAGCTTGCGGGTCGCAATCACCGACAATGCCAAACTGAGGGAAGCTACGAGTGTCAGCAGCGAGCCCGTCACAAGAGATGGGGCTTGTTTTCCCAGTGATCCGTTCGCATTGAGCAAGAAAACTCCGCCTACGATTCCAATTCCGAGCGCGATGAGTTTATTTTTCGTGATGAGGTCTTTCAGAAAAAGGTGACTCGCCAAAACAACAAATAGCGGTGATGTGAGCATGATCGCTGCCGAGAGGCCGCTGGGAATAAATTGGAGCCCAGTTAGTTGAAGTGGGTAAAGAAATCCAAATCCCGAAGTGGCGATTGCAAGCACCCAAGCCCAATCCTTTTTGGTCTGAGGAAGCTGAAGCTCTTTCCTGAAGAGCCGAAGTCCGAAGTACATGAGCAAGGTTGCGAGGGCAAAGCGAAGACTTGCCGCCGTGAACGGTCCCCACGCAACGAGCGTGTATTTGGAAGCCAAAAAGGACGCGCCCCAAAGTACGTTGGCCAATAGCGCGGCCCAAAGGCCTGGATTGCGTATTTGACTTCGATCTATTGCTGGAACTTCAAGGTTGCGAATACTGTTGATCGAAGTCAGTCCTGTTGAACTTGCGACTGACTTCATAAAACCACTCCTAAATGTCAGGAGTTTGACTATTTTGAACTAAGAACTAAGTCAAGCTATTAAAATCACTGAGACTTCAGTTTCACCAGTGAGACTCAAGTCTCACGGAAGGATTCAAAGTAGCTACCGCAACACCGAGAGTCGCGGGCACGCTTTCATACATCTCCTGCCTGACGTGCAGCGTTGCGATCGCCACCAAGTCATCGTAGCAAACCCTAACAAACCCATGTAAAACATATATAATCGATTGCCATGTCGTAGTTGTGACTATACGCTCAATCGGCAAGCGGAAATTCATCTAAGAAGGAAGCGCTAATGGATGATCGATGGCTGTCAGTCGATGAGATTGCCCAACATTTGGGAGTGAGCAAGGACACTGTCTACAGCTGGTTAGCTGATGGCAAAGTTCCCGCTCATCGTGTTGGCAAACTTTGGAAGTTTAAAACGTCCGAAATCGATGACTGGGTCACTAAAGGTGGAGCCAGCACATCGAACGAGAAAAAAGCGGTAAAAAAATCGGCAGGGAAAAGTAGATGAAAACCTTAAAAGACCTTTGTCAGCCCAGACCAAATATTTTTGAACGTTCCAAAAGAGACATCGTTCTCGATCTGACTGACTTAGCCATTAAAGATAGAATTAATCCCACTGACTTTTTTGAGGAGAACTACCTCACGGAAGGAATGAAGCGCCTTTTCAAAGAGACATTTAGGCGCCTCAAGGGTGACTCTCAGCAAGGGGTCTTCAAGCTTACTCAAGCCATGGGCGGCGGTAAAACCCATAACCTAATTGCTCTTGGTTTACTTGCTCGACACCCAGAAATGCGACCCAAAGTTCTTGAGGGTATTGCTGATTACAAAGGTATCGATAATATTCGAGTGGTTGCTTTTTCTGGACGTGAAACGGATTATCCATTTGGCGTCTGGGGAGCCATTGCTGAACAACTGGGCAAGAAGGAAGTTTTCAAAGATTACTATAGTCCACTGCAGGCGCCTGGACAAACGGCTTGGGTCAACCTGCTCAAGGGCGAACCGCTTCTTATTTTACTCGATGAGCTTCCACCTTATTTTGAGGCGATTCAGTCTAAGACTGTCGGTAACTCAGATCTTTCCGTGGTTACAACCGCGGCCCTCTCCAACTTGTTTGTCGCAGTTGGAAAAGATGAGCTGACAAATGTTTGTATTATTATCAGCGACCTTAAGGCGACCTATCAATCTGGTAGTCAGCAAATCGTTAAAGCTCTCAGCAATCTCGAAGGTGAAGTTGGCAGAAATGCACTTAGCTTAGAGCCTGTCGGCCTAAATACCGATGAGCTATATCACATTCTCAGAAAACGCCTTTTTGTAAAGCTGCCCAAGGAAGACGAGATCAAGGTCATCGCTCAGGCTTATGCTCAAGCTGTCAAAGACGCTAAGCAAATGGATATCACAGCCGCCTCGCCAGATACCTTTGCTTCACAAATCATCCAATCGTACCCGTTTCATCCCGCTATCCGTGATCTCTATGCGCGGTTCAGAGAGAACTCCGGCTTTCAGCAAACCAGAGGTTTGATTCGCCTGATGCGAGTCATGCTATCACGCCTATATGCAGACGATGGTAAAGCAAAAGTAAACTACCTTGTCCACGCTCATGACATTGACCTCAATGACCGCGACACTCTTGCTGAAATTTCACAGATTAATCCCTCTTTAGACAATGCAATCAGCCACGACATTGCATCTGCTGGCAAAGCCATTGCTGAGAATATTGATACAAACATGGGTAAGGGATCAGATGCCCAAGACGTTTCTAAGCTTCTTCTGATTTCTTCATTGGCCAATGTTCCAAATGCCGTTGTTGGCTTGAGTTCATCTGATGTCGTTTCTTATCTTTGTGCTCCTGGTAGAGATGTTTCCAGAATTCCCAAAGAGATCGTCGAGATTCTCTCCACTAAAGCGTGGTACCTGCATTCGAATCGCGAAGGCAAATACTTCTTTAAGAATGTGCAGAACCTTGTCGCCAAAATCAGATCTATTGCTGAAAGCTACAATCGAGAATCTTCACTTAAAGAACTCCGGGCTCAACTTCAGGATATATTCACCCCTTCAGTTAAGGACTGCTACCAACAAGTGCAGGCGCTACCACCCATCGACGAGATCGAAGTCAGCCCAGACAAAGTTACGCTGGTCATCTATGAGCCATATTCTGGAACTCAAGTGCATCCAGATATTGAGAGATTCTATAATGATCTCACTTATAAAAACCGCGTGCTATTTTTGACGGGCTCCAGGGGTAATCTCGAAATATTGATTGATCGCTCCAAGGACTTAAAGGCGGTCAAAACGGTTATTGCTGAAATTGAAGCTGAAAAAGTTAGAGATGATGATCCTCTCAAGCTTCAAGCCCAAATACAGTCTGACAAAATCGGTGTACAGTTTCTCTCCGCTCTACGAGAAACATTCACAGCTATGTTTTATCCATCAGCAGACAAACTTCAGTCTGCCGATCTGCCAATGAACTTCTCTGATAATAAATTTGAAGGCGAAAAGCAGGTCAAGAAGGCCCTTGAGGATAAGCAAAAATTCACGAATGACATCACGAGCGACACCTTCAGAAAAAAGATTGAAGCTCGTCTCTTTACTACCAAGAAAATGCAATGGGGAGAGGTCACTAAGCGGGCTGCAACTACGCCAGGATGGCAATGGCACCTGCCAACTGCCTTAGACTTAATCAAGCGGAATCTAATTGATAAGGGTCAATGGCGAGACGATGGCAGTGGTTATATTGAAAAGCCACCATTTCCAAAGCCTCAAACAAATGTCTTTGTTCAGCAGGTTAGTCGGAACGAAGACACGGGTGAAGCCATTTTGAAAATCACACCAGTTCATGGCGACGTAGTTCATTACGAATACGAACAAGACGCTACAACTGCATCTCGTAAGGTCGAAGATTACAAAACTTTCAAAACCAAAGAGCTCATAGTGTCGTTCCTCTGCGTAGACTCAAAGGGTGAACATGAGGCAGGGGCACCATACAAGTGGCCCAACAGAATCACTATTAAACATCGCCTGTATCAACAAGGTTCTGACAGGATGGTCCAGCTTCAGGTCGCTCCGTCTGGAGTTCCGATTAGGTACACCACCGATGGATCAGAGCCAGGAAATGGTGGCGCAATATATACAGACTCATTTGTTTTACCAAGAGCTACTCGTGTAGTGAGTGCTGTTGCTGAGAAAAATGGAGTTGTATCTGAAAGAATATCTATCCCAATTGACTGGGAAAAGATCGACGACGTGAAGGTAGACCCCGCAAAGTCAGTTGTTTGGCGTCGCAGCCATGACCTTCAATCCACTCAAAAGACCTATGAGTTTCTTAGTCGAGCACAACGGTTCAACGCTGAACTGCCTGGAGTTAAAATCACCATTAAAAGTCCGGATTCCGGACATGGATCACGCTGGTTAGAACTTCTGGCCGATGATTCTGTTCACCTTGATTCTAAGAAAATTGAGAAAGTAATTACGGTCTTAAGAGAGCTACTCACTGATGCCGAAGTGCACATAGCTGTAGAGGCCACACATTTTGCAAAGGGACAGGCTCTTTTGGACTGGGTGACTGATGAAAAAACCACCCTCAAACCAGGCGAGGTAATACAAAAATGAAAAAGAATACGAAAACTGAAGGCTTTGGTTATTGCCCAGAAGATTCAGGACATCATTTTGTTGTCTATATCCCTCGGTCAGCAAAAGAGTCCGTGCTCATCAGTGAACACCTCTCGGGTGATGATTCATGGAAGAGTGATCAAATTGAATACTCTATGGGTAAAGACAACTCTTCTTTGAGGGTCATTCTTTCTGCTGATAAATGGGAACGAATTGGACAAGCAGTTGCTACCGAACTCAATAGACGTCTTAAGAAGGACGGCCTTAAAACAAGTGCGTGGAAACCTGGAGTCAATTCGGTCTCTCGCAATCTCGGAAAGGAACTAGTACTGCTTTGTTGGGCAATTGAAGATACCGACGCAAGCTTAATTCCAACTGCACTACAAAACTGGCTCGGACTGTCGCAGGAAGAGCGTTGGTGGCTCTATACCATGACCAACGCAGCCACAGGGCACGCCGTTAATGGCAAGGGTAAGGGCTGGCGTAAGGCTGTTCGATACGCCCTGACTGAGAACCCCGTTTCAGAGAAACCACATGTTGAGCAGCTCAATCTTTTGGAAATGTTTATTGAAACGGCTGAAGAACAAGCTGCTAATCCAAAGAGGACTCTTAAAAAAAAAGAGATAACCGAGGCACCCGTCGCTCTCGGTGAAAATCGAGAGCTGATCGATGGAATTTAAGAGCTTTATTGAAACGCAGTTTCCAGTCTCGAAGATTAGTGCGGAGAGCTATAAAGAGCGAAAGGCGAACTATTCTCAGACACTGACTGGTTTGGGTAAATGGTGGGGACGAAAACCACTCATTTTGGTTCGAGCTGCGATTTTAGGTTTACTACTACCATCCAGCAATAACCCCAAGAGGGATAGAGAGATCTTTCTTAAATTGTTGACCATGGATGATGAAGGACTACTGCTTCGAAAACATAAGAAGTTTACCGCTGCCGAAACATTTGAAAAATGCTCTGACAAGGAAAAACAGGATTGGCTTGAAATAGGTAAAGATAACAAACCAAGATTCAAAAAGGGAATCTCTCCAGAGCAGAAGCTAGATATCCAAAAGAATATCTTTTCTAGACTACCGTATAACGAGAAGCTTGATTACTGCGAACGACCTGAACAGATTGCCGGTCCAAGTGATTCGGCATGGTTGGAAATTAATACATACCTAGGAACAAAGGCAAAGTGCCTCTCCGACCTTATAAAAGAACTCGGACAAAGACAATTCGGTCGAACCCCAATTGTGGGAGACAGTTTCTGCGGTGGTGGCAGCATTCCATTTGAAGCCGCTCGAATTGGCTGCGATGCATTCGGATCAGACCTAAACTCTGTCGCCATGCTATTGACCTGGGCATCCTTAAATATTGTTGGTGGAGGTAAGCAGGTCGCCACAGATGTCGAGGCATTTCAGAAGCAAATCTATGACCAAGTGGATAAGCAAATCACTGAGTGGGGCATTGAACACAATGAGCAAGGTCAACGTGCTGACGCATACCTCTATTGTGCAGAGGCAAGATGCCCTGAGTCTGGATGGATGGTACCAATCGCTCCGAGTTGGGTTATCGGTGAGAAAACAAAGTGTATTGCGGAACTCGTTCCTGACGAAAAAAATAAACGCTATGATTTATTTATAAAAAGCGGCGTAACTGCTGCTGAGCTTTCAAAAGCCAAAGCTTCCGGAACAGTCAAAGACTCACGACTCGTACATCCAAAAGCTGAACACGGAACGCCTATGACCGCCCTTCGTGGAGACAGGCGGTCTTCAGACGGAACTGAATTTGGATTACGGCTCTGGAATAATAATGACGTTCTTCCGATACCAAGCGATGTTTTTCAAGAGAGACTTTATTGTATTCGATGGGTAAAGCCCGACGGTGAGCGCTACTATGCAGCCCCGACCGCTGCTGATTTTACAAGAGAAGCCAAAGTCATTTCTTTACTTAAGGGATGTTTCTCTGAATGGCAGGAGAAGGGATTCATTCCGTCACGGGAAATAGAGCACGGCGCAAAGACAGATGAGCCTATTCGTACCCGTGGCTGGACTCACTGGCACCATCTCTTTAATCCAAGACAGTTATTAGTTAACGGTCTTTTATCAGAACAAGTATTTGCCAACTATTCAAATCCATTAAAATCGAAAGCGGCACTAGTTGCTTTGGGGCGATGTTTGAATTTTAATTCTCGCTTAACCCGATGGGTATCCAATGCCGCAAACGAAAAAGGGGCTGACACTTTTAGCAATCAAGCCTTAAATACATTGTGGGTGTATATTGCTCGCCCTATTCCAACTCTTGGTACTTTGATAAATTTCGTTAACGAAGCACAGTTATTTGGCTCATTTAAGATCGAGAACGTTGACGCCCGTACCACTCAAACTAATGCTGATATATTTATCACCGATCCACCATACGCTGACGCTATAAATTATCATGAATTGTCTGAGTATTACCTTTCTTGGTACGAAAAACATTTCAAAGTACTTTTTCCAGAATGGGCAACTGACTCAAAAAGAGCACTAGCGGTAAGGGGCGACACGAACTCATTTAAAGAGTCGATGGTTCAGTGTTATCAGCGCTTGTCCAATAATATGCCGCTTAATGGGTATCAAATTGTGATGTTCACACATCAAGATGCCTCAGTGTGGGCTGATCTTACGCTTGTTCTTTGGAGCGCTGGGTTGCGAGTTGTGGCAGCGTGGTGCATTGCAACCGAGACTGACTCGGCGATGAAAGAAGGAAATTACGTTCAGGGAACGGTCCTCCTCGTATTAAAAAAGCAAACCTCTGAAGAAACAGTATTTCTAGATGAATTATTTCCAAAAGTAGAGCAAGAGGTAAAAAATCAAATGGATTCGATGGTCAAATTGGATGACCAGAACGACCCGAACTTTGGTGATGCCGATTATCAACTTGCTGCATACGCAGCCGCATTACGAGTTCTAACTCAGTATAAGTCAGTTGAAGATATCGATATTCCCTCAGAACTTACAAGGACTCGCGGCCGAGATGAAGTATCTCCAGTGGAAACGGTTATCGCAAATGCCGTTAAGGTGGCGTGTGATTACTTAATTCCAAAACGCTTTGATTCAATGACTTGGAAAACCATAACTCCACAGGAACGGTTTTATATCAAAGGGCTTGAAGTAGAAAGTCATGGCGAATTTCGATCAGGGGTATACCAGGAGTTAGCACGTGGTTTTGGAGTAAAAGATTATGCGTTCATGCTTTCCTCTGACAGAGCGAATCAGACAAGACTGAAAACAGCGACCGAGTTTGCGTCAAGACAACTCGATGATGGGGCATTTGGAAAATCACCTACAAGGCACGTTCTATTTGCGATCAGGGAGATCGCCAGACTCGATGGTGATGTACAGGCAGGAAAAAACTGGCTGAAGAACGAGTTGAAAGAATACTGGGTCTTAAGAAAAAGCCTTATTAGCCTCACTCATTATTTTGCACAAACAGGACAATTCTTAAAAGAATGGAGCAGCGACGCTAATGCCGCTCGGCTGCTAGCTGGCGCTCTGGAGAATGACCATGCATAATTCTGGAGGCTTGTTTTGATTACGCGCTATTCCTCCAGGAGGCAGACCGTCTATGATGCGTTTCTTTCTGAAAAACTTCAGAACGCGAAATCTTATGATCGCATTGCTGGCTATTTTAGTTCTTCTGTTCTTCAGATTGCTGGAGAGAAGCTTGAATCAATTTCCGGAAAAATCCGACTAGTATGTAATTCTGATATTGATCCTAGAGACGCAGAAGTTGCCAAAGCCGCGGAGATCGCCATTCGTAAGGAGTGGTGTTCGTCTAACCCGGAACAACTTGCCAATAAAGAGACCAATCGTTTTGCGAGGCTCTATAAATTATTGAGAGAAAAAAAGCTGGAAGTACGAGTTCTTCCCTCTGAGAAATTTGGTTTAGCGCATGGCAAGGCTGGCGTTATCCAAATGGCCGATGGAAAGAAAACAAGTTTCATTGGCAGCGTTAACGAAACTCTGAGTGGCTGGAAGCTTAATTACGAAATGATCTGGGAAGACGATTCTCCAGAAGCCATTCAATGGGTCCAAGAAGAGTTTGAAATGTTTTGGAATAGCCCGTTTGCTATTCCGCTAAGTGAATTTGTTGTTCAAGATATCGGGCGCATAGCAGAACGAGAAGTCATCCAAACTATTGAAGAGTGGCGGAAAGATCCTGAGCCAGCTGCTCCCATTATTGAATCCCCTGTTTATCGCAAAGAAACAGGCCTTGCTCCCCATCAGAAATTTTTTATCAAAACTGCTTTTGATATGCACAAGGGACCTTATGGTGCCCGGCTGTTGTTGGCTGACGGGGTTGGCCTCGGGAAAACAGCTCAGCTTGGTATGACTGCCCAACTAATGGCGCTTTACGGTGATGGGCCTGTGCTAGCGATGGTCCCAAAAACACTCCTCTGGCAATGGCAAGGTGAACTCAGAAATCTTCTCGATATCCCTTCGGCAGTTTGGAATGGCAAGCAATGGGTAGACGAAAATGAAATCGAATACCCCGTGAATGGTCCAGAGGGTATTCGTGATTGTCCCAGAAGAATTGGTATTGTCTCACAGGGTTTAATCACCAGTGGCTCACCAATCATTGATCACTTATTGCACATGGATTTTGAGTGCCTCATCATTGACGAAGCCCACAGAGCCAGGCGAAAGAATCTAGGCGACGGCAAAGAAAACGAAACTCCCGATCCGAATAATCTTCTTAAATTCCTTCTTCAAGCTGCGCCGAGAGCCAAAAGTGTTTTATTGGCAACCGCAACACCTGTGCAGATGTATCCTGTGGAAATATTTGATCTTATCAATATATTGAGTCTTGGTAACAGCTTTGTTTATGGAAATGAGTTTAGTAAATGGCGCAGAGCCAGTGAATCTTTACCTTTAATCATGGGGCACACGCCAGCGCCCACTGACGACACGGAACGATGGGATTGGATTCGAAACCCATTGCCTCCGAAATCTGAACATCTCACGTTTAGCAGCATTCGCAGGACGTTGAAGCTAAGAGATAATGAAGCGGTCGCGCGTGGAGAGCTATGGGACAAGCTTACTCCATCTGATAAAAGGAAAATTGGGCAACTTGCAAGTGACTTCCCAAGGAATCACAACCCAGTAATAAGGCACGTGATTCGCAGAACAAGATCTCAACTCGAAGACACTGTTGATCCAGAGACCAATGAACCAATGTTGAAAAAGGTTGAGGTTGAGTTGCTTGGCGAGGGTAACCCAATTGTATTGCCTCCCTATTTATTGGAGGCATATCACACGGCAGAACACTTCTGTTCGTTACTGGCTAAACGAGCTAAGGGAGCCGGTTTTCTAAAAACACTTTTATTGCGTCGTGTGGGGAGTTCCATCGAGGCGGGGAAAAAAACAGCACAAAGGATGCTTAAAGACTGGGGCGGTCTTGGGCTTGAAGAAGATAATGATGAAGAAGTATCGAACGAGGAAGCTTCAAAACTTAAAGACTTAACCGCAGAAGAATTTGAGTTGTTAGAGCAGTTTGTTGCACAGCTTGAAAGTAACAGCGACAAAGATCCAAAATATGCAGTCGTTTTAAAGTGTCTACGAGATGACCGTTGGTTAGAGCAAGGCTGCATTGTTTTTTCACAGTACTTTGATTCCATTTGGTGGCTTGGCGAACAGCTTTGCAAAGAGTTTCCCAATGAGCCAATCGGTATTTATGCCGGTGGATCAAAATCTGGAATTTTAAAGGGCGGCAAATTTACCAGGACCAACCGTGAAGTTCTCAAGGAGATGGTCTTTAAGCGTGAGTTAAGACTGTTGCTTGGAACCGAATCTGCAAGCGAAGGCCTCAATCTTCAAAAGCTCGGCACCCTGATTAATCTCGACTTACCGTGGAACCCTACAAGACTAGAACAACGCAAAGGACGCATTCAAAGAATCGGCCAAGTAAAGGATAAGGTCTTCATATACAACATGAGGTACGCTGGTTCGGTCGAAGATCGTGTGCATGAGCTTCTGTCCGATCGGCTAAATAACATTTTCGATCTCTTTGGCCAAATTCCAGACATCCTTGAAGACGCCTGGATTGCGGTTGCGGAGGGCGACATTGAAGAAGCCAAACGCATCATCGGCGCGGTTCCGACTCAGCATCCCTTTGAATTAAAGTACAAGAGGCCGGCCCCAGTCCCGTGGGAGACGTGTGCCAAAGTGCTTGATGCTCAAACACGGGTTGAAGCGCTGAGGAAGGGTTGGCTGTGATTTCAGGAAACATCAAAAAGATTAATTTTATTTACAACTTTCTTGCCGAGACTTTAGAGCGGCGGATTAGTAAAGACGTAGAGTTATTTTGGACGATGCAAGAGTGGCGCTCATGTTGTTGACAGAACTTCGCGTGCAAAACTTCCGAGGCATCAAGAAGCTCGATCTCAAACTCGATTCTTCAACGGTCCTCATCGGAGAAAACAATTGTGGGAAAAGCACCATCCTTGCAGCAATTCGATGTGCGCTAGAGCAGGCTAGGCATCGTCGTTCGCCAGCCTTTGATGATTTCGACTATCATCTCACGTCTGCGGCCAACGATCCCCACTTCGCACCTCCAATAACAATCGATCTTATCTTTCGAGAGCCACCTGAAGACGAATGGCCGCCCGAGCTGGTTCAATCGCTAAACGACATAATCTCCTTCGATGATAATGATGGGCGCTTTATTTGGCTTAGAGCTTCGAGTCAGTGGGAAGAAACAACTTCTGATTTTGTCTCCAAAGCTGAATTTCTCGACAAGGACCAAAATCCGTTAACAGGAAGGGGGGCGCATCCAGCAAACCTTAACGCCCTCCAGCGCCTTCGCCCGTTCTTCTATCTGTCCGCTCTACGCGATGCAGGTAAGGAATTTTCAAAACAATCCCAATACTGGGGATCGTTTCTGCGTGGGTCGTCGATCTCAAGGGAACTAAAGACACAACTCGAAACCGAACTCAGCGAAATCAACGCTAAGGTAGTTCAGGCGCACGAACCATTTGAATCAATCAAGAGCCAGCTTTCACGTCTGCAACAGCTTATCCCAACAAGTAACCTCACGGATGTCTCGATTGAGGCAGTTCCAGGACGCCTATTCGATATGCTTTCGAGAACTCAGGTTAACATTTCTTCTGCTACCGGAGCAAAGCTTCCAATCGCCAAGCACGGCGAAGGAACACAAAGCCTTTCTGTTCTCCTTCTCTTCGATGCCTTTCTAAAATCTCGGCTCGTGAAAGCCTTCGAGCGATCTTCGACTCCCATTGTAGCTATCGAGGAGCCCGAAGCTCACTTGCACCCCTGTGCAATTCGGACTCTATGGAAAACTATCGACTCACTCAGCGGTCAAAAAATTGTATCCAGTCATTCCGGTGATCTTTTGGCTGAAGTCCCAGCGGAAAAAGTTCGTCGTCTATATCGAGTGAATGGTGGAATTGAGGTCGGCCAACTGAAGGCCACAACACTCAATGCGACTCAACTACGGATGTTCAATCATCATGTACGAACTTCTCGTGGGGAACTTTTATTCGCTAACTGTTGGCTTCTTTGTGAGGGCGAATCAGAAATTCTTCTTTTGCGAAAATGCGCTGATCTCATAGGCGCTGACTTTTCGCAGTGGGGTGTCCGTTTAGTAGAGTACAGAAACGGTGGAGATATCGCTCTATATCTCAAAGTTGCTTCTGATTTTGGAATCAACTGGCACTGTTTTTCAGACAATGACAGGCAAGGAAAGCTGGATCATCGCAAGATACGAGATCACTTGAACGGGCGCCAGGAGGCAGACCACCTTACCGTAACGCCAGCAGCAAATCTTGAACAGTATTTGGCGACCGTCGGCATCTTTCCTATCTATGAAGCCGAACTAACTGATCAGATTCGTAAAAATCTCATAACCAATGTTGGCGACGCTGGCTATGTTCAGGACGTAGTTGCACAAGTAATCAATGTTAAGAAAAAACCAGACCTCATTACAAAAGTTGCTCAATATATTGAACAGCAGGGGGCGGCAGCAATACCACCGGTGATTTTGACGGCCATTCAAAAGGCGGTGGCTTTAGCCGGAGGGACAATTCCATGATTGATGTTTCAACATTGAATGAAAATCAGCGATCGGCTGTTGAATGGACTGGTGGTCCATTATTGGTACTGGCTGGACCGGGGTCGGGAAAAACCAAGGTTCTTACAACACGTATTTCGCACGTGCTTAGTAATGCACCGAATGAGCATTTCCGCGTTCTCGCACTGACATTTACTAGCAAGGCCGCAACAGAAATGCGCGAACGCCTTGAAACGCTGACACCACATGCAGGAACGAGGGTGCTTTTGACAACTTTTCACTCGTTTGCGGCTGACATACTTAGACAACACGGCAGCCACCTCGGTTTCAAACCAGATTTCACCATTCTCACGCAGGAATCTGATAGAGAAAGAGTACTTCAGGACGCCCTCGGAGACATTCGTCGCGAGGGAATTGATCTCGACCCCGCTGATCTCAAATTAATGCCAGTCCTCGATCGCCTTCTTACAGACTGCATTGCCGACGCCGACGTAGGAACGCGAATCAGCGACCCGCACCTAGCCGTGAAGGTTGCCGCACTCTTCATGGCCTACAAGGCTCGACTGGTAAGCCATAATCGCGTCGATTTTGCCTCGCTCATTTATTTTACGATTCAATTGCTTCGCGATAAGGGACGAATCGCAAAGCAACTTCGCACTGTCTACACGTACATTTGCGTAGATGAATTTCAAGATACAAATCTCGCGCAGTATACCATACTAAGACTTCTTTGCGGCAACGCTTATCCCAATCTCTTTGTCGTAGCTGATGATGACCAAATTATTTATCAGTGGAATGGCGCAAGCCCTGAGCGCTTAAATGCTCTCAAAGAAGATTACAAAATGGATGTGATTCAGCTTCCGGCTAATTACCGCTGTCCTCCGGAGGTGATCGAACTCGCAAATAACCTTATTCAAAATAACTCGGATCGCTCACCTGGAAAAGCACCACTCAAGGCTATGAAATCCTCTAATAAGAAGGACTCCATCCGACTTCTCACTTTCAGTGAGTTTGATGATGAATTGGTCTGGTTAAAATCTGATCTGGAGGTTTTGAGTGCTAAGGAGCGTCCTAGCTGTGTAGTCCTTGCTCGGACCACAAAACTCCTCCAGGCTGCTGCTGATCATCTCAGTACTAACGGTGTTCCTGCGCATACGATTGTACGCAAAAATGAGTTTGAAAGCGCTCCAATTCAGTGGCTACACGCGGTCTTGCGGTTGGCTAATTCTCGCGCTGATGAAGAGCAGCTCCGACGTGCATGCAAGTCTTTTTTCAAGTTAAGTGGGACCGATACTAGACTGGAAGATGTGGTGACCGAAGCGGCGATTCACAATGCCGATCTGCTACGCGCATGGTTTTCATTGCAACATATAAATAGCCGCATCTCCCCAGATTCAAAGTCTTTTTTGGCTAAGGCCCAAAAGACCATTGTTGACCGACTAGACTTTTCGACCTTTGTTTCGGACTCCTTGCAATGGCTAGATGCGCTTTCGGCCGAAGGGGACGAGCGATTCACGGACTATAAAGAAGAGCGAGAGCTCTGGCTCCAGCTACAAGATGCCTCGACCAAGAAGTATGGCCACGAAGACCTGACACTTCATACTTTGCTTCAGGAGATCGACCTTGCTCCTAAGACAATCGCTGGCCCACCAAACTCCATTCCATGCATGACCATCCACGGAGCAAAAGGGATGGAGTTTCGACACGTCTACCTGATCGGTTTGGCCGAAGATAATTTGCCATCCTTTCAAAGTATAAAAGCAGGTCCGGCGAGCCGAGAACTGCAAGAGGAACGACGCAACTGTTTCGTCGCAATCACGCGAACCGAAGAACGCCTGACTCTGACCTTTGCAAAAAAGTATTTTGGTTGGCCAAAGAATCCATCCAGATTCCTTGCTGAGATGGGGCTTGCCGTCACCAATGGACCAAACTTTAAAGGCAGTGAGGCAACACGCCGATGAATCAGAATCCCCGCCCATTGAGAAAAACTCGACTCATCCGGGGATATCGGTGCCTCAAGAACGGCTACTTGAACATTCGCCCCTCAATCGATACCCGGGGCATGAAAATAGGTAGAGCCGTTATCGAAAGAAATTGTGGCGAGTTAACAGGACTTTTCGATTGAAACAAGACGGCGCAAAAATTATTTTTAGCCCAACCGATCTATCGACGTTCTTTCGTTCGCCCTATGTGTCTTGGTTGTCCCACCACAATCTTGTTGTTTCAAAAAACAGAAAAATTGAACGCGAGGAGAATGAGACGCAGACGCTTCTAGGTGCCAAAGGCGACGAATTCGAAAAGGCAGAATTTAAAAAGTTAAATTCGAACAAGGAACTCTCCGTAGTCGAAATCGAGAGAGAAAACTCTTTCGAGGTTACTGTTCGCAAGACGATTGAGGCCATGCAGAGCGGAGCTGACATCATTTATCAGGCAGCTCTGGAGGTGGACGGGTTTCAAGGTTACGCAGACTTCCTGATTAAGGTTCCTGATCGGAAATCCAAACTAGGCAACTATTCTTACGAAGTCGCTGATACGAAGCTGTCTCACTCACCTAAGCCAGAATACGCGCTCCAAGTCTGTTGTTACAGTGAAATGCTTTTTCAGATCCTCGGTCACTGGCCCGATAAATGGCATCTTTACTTAGGCGATGGCACCACAGTTTCTTTACCGGTGTCGGACTACCGTTTTTATTATGCTCATTTCAAAAAAGTATTTCTGAAATTTCATGAACAATTCTCACTAGAAAAACAGCCGTTTCCGGAGCCATGGGAAAATGTAACCGGTTATGAGAATCATGTTGATGAACTCTTTAAGCGTGCTGACCACCTATGCCTTGTGGCTGGCGTAGGACTGGGGCAAATCAAACGATTCAAAGAGATGAAGATAGAAACACGCGCAGACTTGGCGAAGGCGAAGGATCAAGACAGACCTCGAAGAATGCAGCCCCATGTTTTTGAGCGACTGCGTGAGCAGGCCGCTTTGCAAATTCAGTCTGACGTGGATGGCAGAGTCGCTTACCGTGTTTTAGACCCTGTTACCAATGAGCTGAGAGGTTTGGCGCGAATTCCGAGTCCGGACAGTGGCGATGTCATTTTTGATATGGAGGGATACCCCTTTCAAGAAGGTGGGTTTGAATATTTATTCGGTGTTCTCGCCTGCGAAAATAAAAAATGGAATTTCATGGAGTGGACCGCTCACGACATCACTCAGGAAAAGGCCGTCTTTGAAAAATTTATGGTCTGGCTTATTGAGCGATACAGAAAGCATCCCGAGCTGCACATCTATCATTATGCAGCTTACGAACCCAGTGCATTGGCAAATCTCTCGAACAAGTATGGCACCAAGGTGGCTGAGGTCGATCTCTTACTGGCAAATCAGGTGTTCGTTGATCTCTATCAGGTCGTGCGCGAAGGCGTAAGAGTTGGAGCACCCAGCTACTCAATCAAAAAAGTCGAGGCTCTGTATAATTTTAAAAGAAAAAGTGAGGTCACCACAGCCGGAGATTCAGTCGTTCAATTCCACAATTATCTTGAACTAAAAGTTGTTGATCCGACGGCGGCCCAGAAAATCCTTAGCTGTATTGTGGAATATAACAAAGAGGACGTTGAATCTACGCTGGGCCTCCTCGCATGGCTCCAGGAACAAAAGAAGTTAAAAAAGATTCCTTCGATGCAGAGAACTCCGGAGGTGGCTGAGCCCAAACCCACTCCGGACTGGGAACAAATCAGAGGGGCCATTTCGGATCATCCTCCCGGGTGGATTAAGGGTGATAAAGACCATTTACGAGTGAATGAGTTGCTAGCTAATCTCGCTGGCTACTTCCACAGGGAAGAGCGCCCAGTGTGGTGGGCCTTTTTTAATAGACAAAATTCCAGTCCAGAAGATCTGATGAACGATGCCGAGTGCATTGCCATGGCAAAAGTAGAAGGCCGCGAGACTAATGGCTATCGAATTTCGTTTGATCGCGATCAGGCCCTAAAGGCTAAAGAGGGCCAAGGAATGAATATTCAGGGACAAGGATCGTGGGATCAAGTCACCTTGGAAAAATTGGATCTCAATATCGGCACCGCGATCATTTCAGGACAGGAGTTTCGCAAGGGCGAACTGATTACGTTGATGCCGGGAGGCCCGCTAAAAACAGACAGCCAAAAGCTGGTCTTGATTGAGATGGCAACTAGGTGGGCGAAGCAAACATCTGATAAGGCTCTGAGCGGTGCGGCGCTTGATCTTATGTATCGTCGTCCACCACGGCTTAGAGGCGTAGAGCCGGGCTCCGAGTTATATCCCGAAAGTGAGCTCCCGCTTGAGGCGGCCTTGAGACTTGTGAGACTGCTAGATAATTCTTGCCTTACGATTCAAGGCCCGCCGGGAACGGGCAAGACCTACACTGGCGGATACATCATTGCGAATCTTCTAAAGGAGGGAAAGCGAGTCGCGGTTGTTGCCCAGGGTAAAAAAACAATTGAAAATCTTCTTCAGCAAACGGTCGATTGGTGGCGACAATTGTTCCCTAAGCAAGCTCTGCCCAAGATTTTAATGGCGGACAATGACCGTGGAGGGGAGAATCCTTCGCGTGACTATAAGTACGGTTCTAATAGTGATGCGAGAAAGCGGCACGATAGTTTTCAACTTCTCGGTGCGACGCACTTTGTGTTTTCCAAAGCCGAATTTCAAACAGGATCTTTTGACTATCTTTTTATAGACGAGGCGGGACAGTTTTCCCTTGCCGCCTCTATCGTTTGCTCATTTGTGGCCCAAAATATTATTTTATTGGGCGATCAGATGCAGCTTGAGCAAGTTAATGTTGGCCAGCACCCCGGCGATTCCGGTCTCTCGGTTTTGAACTACTACATGAACGGCCAAAATACGATTCCCCGAACACACGGTGTTTTTCTAAATGAAACATGGCGGATGAATCCAGCAATCTCCGAGCTAATTTCACACCTGGTATATGACGACAGACTGAGTTCCAACGCTCGGACTCACGATCATGTTCTTAAAATTGGCGATGATGCTGCGAAGCTGCTTCCGTGCGGAATTTTATTTTACCCGGTCGATCACTCTCATAATTCGATGCGATCTGAAGAAGAAGTCGATGCGATTGAACGACTCATTGCCGACCTGAAAGGGACACAGGTTCCCTCGGAGGATGGAAAGCATCGAAAGTTTGATGGCACCGAAAAGGACCTTATTATTATTACGCCCTACAACGCACAAGTGGAACTGATCCGCTCGCGCATAAAGGGCGTAAGAGTTGGATCAGTTGATCTCTTTCAAGGGCAAGAGGCATGGGTAAGTGTTTTATCTATGTGTGCGTCCGGCGAAGAGGGACTGCATCGAGGCTTAGATTTTTTGCTATCTAAAAATCGGATGAACGTCGGACTATCGCGCGCGAAGGCACTGTCGATTGTAGTTGGCAGTCCACGATTGCTGGAAATCCGTCCTCGGAATATCAAAACTATTCCGCTTTTAAATTTCTATGCGGCGCTAACAATGGAGGAATCACAATGAGCAGGCAACAACCCGGAGGTGAAATCCTCCTCTACAAAACTGATGACGGCGGAACTCGAATTGAAGTCCGCATGGTCGGAGAAACGGTCTGGCTTTCTCTGAATCAGATGGCAGAGCTTTTTGACCGCGACAAATCGGTCATTGCAAAGCATATCAAAAATGTCTTTGAGGAGGCGGAATTAGAGGAAAAGCGAACTGCGGCAAAATTTGCCACAGTTCAAAAAGAGGGCTCTCGTGAAATTTCACGGGAAATTGAGCACTTCAATCTCGACGTCATTATCTCTGTTGGCTATCGAGTAAAATCTAAGCGAGGCACGCAATTTCGTATCTGGGCCACACAACGTCTTCGAGAGTATCTTGTTAAGGGATTTACGATGGACGACGAGCGCCTCAAGCGAGGCGGCGGTGGAAACTATTTCGACGAACTGCTTGCCCGCATTCGCGACATCCGATCATCAGAGCGAGTCTTCTGGCGTAAGGTCCTCGATATTTACGCCACCAGCATTGACTACGATCCTGACTCCAATGTTTCCAAGCAGTTTTTTTCTATCGTACAAAATAAAATGCACTGGGCGGCACATGGCCGAACCGCTGCTGAAATAATCACCGAACGTGCCGATGCAAATCGGCCCAATATGGGACTCACGTCTTGGGTCGGACCGAGGCCAAAAAAATCCGATACGGGCATTGCTAAAAATTATCTTGTGCAAGACGAACTCAGTGCCCTCAATCTGATCGTTTCAGCCTATGTTGATTTTGCAGAACTCCAAGCTCTGGGGCGAAAGCCCATGAATATGAAAGACTGGATCACCAAGCTGGACAGTTTCCTTCATCTCAGCGAGCGCGATGTACTTACTCATGCTGGGAAAGTTTCTCATGATGACGCGATGAAAAAGGCTGAGACAGAGTATGAAAAATTTCGCACGAAGCAAGATGAATTACCCGCTCTGGTGGATCAGGACTTTGACCTGGCCGTTGGAGAAATTAAAAAAATCAGCGACCAACGCCCCAAGAAGATCCCGAAGGCGTCGAGAAAACCTTCAGCCAAACGGAAGCGATAGTTTGATTTTTGGGTAAGGACTAAGTCTCACCTTCAAAAATATTTTCGATGTCAGTGATGCGGTAATAAGTGGAACCGTTATCGAATGAGATGATATTGCATTCATCAGCCTCTTGAGACTCCCAATCAGCCTGAGCACATCGCCAAGATACGAGGTCCATGTCCTTGAGAACTGAAACCGTATCCAGCTCAAGCCAACCCACTTTGGTGGTTTCAGGATAACATTCACGAATCATGTCTTCGAAAGCTGTATCCATATTCACGGGCTCAAGTTCAGCTTCAAGAATGTGCTCGACAATCCATTCGGTGCCGTATTATGCCGAGCGCCGGATTATCCCAAAGTCTTTCCCGCTCATAGCGAAGATGAGGATTTATGTTCGGCATAATCAAAGATCATCGAGGAACGAGATTTCCGACCTTTGAATCTTGGGTGCTGACCACTCAACTTTGAGCTTTGTCCTTCTCAGAGCGCGTCGCTTGATGGCAAGACTTTCCGACAAGTAAATTTGCGTAGTGTTTACTTGTTCGTGGCCTAACCAGAGGGCTATAATTTGAACGTCCACACCGCGCTCAAGCAAGTGCATCGCGGTAGTATGTCTCAACGTATGCGGAGAAATATTTTTTCCTAATAGGGACTTCGTGTTTTGTGAAGCAATTGCTACATACTTTTTCAGAGCGACTTGAAAAGCATCGACACTAAGTCTGCTGCCCCTTGATGTTGGAAACAGATTATGGCTGGCAGAAATTTCTGAATCTCTCCCCCATTGCTCAATTCGTTTTGCGAGTATTTTATTGATCGGAATCGATCTCGTCTTTCTGCCTTTCCCCAAAACCGTTATGTGAGAAAATTTTCCTATGGTAACATCTCCTCGCTTTAAATCGACTAGTTCGGAAACCCGAAGGCCCGTAAGAATAGCAGTCGATATCATCAAGTGATTGCGACAGCCGGTCCAATGTCCTTGATCGATACTGCGCAAAACTGCATCAGACTCCTGCTGGCTGAGAAAAGTACGATTTATTTTCTCTCTTCTTTTCCTCGCAAGTAAAAGACATCTTGAAAGAGTGCCCGCATATTGTGGATGTCGAAATAGAACGTACCCACAGAAAGATTTTATGGCACAAAGCCTCTGATTCCTCGTGGAAATTGAAACCCGTCGCTCGATTTCAAGATACTGAAGAAAGTCACTCAGTAATTCGTAACTCAACACATCAAGACCTGTAGTTGAAAGCTTGTCCTGTTTCTTGTCCCGTAGATACAATACAAATAACTTTAGAGCATCACGGTAGGACAGCACGGTCTGCCTGCTCAACCTTCGTTCACTTTGACAAAATTTCGTAAGAAAATTCTGAATTTCATCCAATAGAAGAGGATGTTTCATCTGTGCGCCTCACGTAGACCAAATCGCATCAACTCTGGCACTCCTGTGAGATACAGGTACGTATCCGTTGGCTGAGCGTGTCCCATATAGGCCGACAGAGCGGGCATCATGACGTGAACATCTTCGCCCCGCTTAAGGCAGTTTAAAATGGCTCTAACGGCGAAAGTGTGGCGCAGGTCATGGATTCTTGGTCCATTGCCCTCACGGGCCTGACGGATGCCGGCGATCTGACAAGCGTGAACGAAGGCGTAATAAATGGAGTCATCGTCAACGGGTTGCCCTCTGTTCATCAAAAAGAAATTCTTGTGTTTTGGGTTTGGAAAATTCTTTTCTCGCACTTGTACATACAAGTGCAGTTGCCGAATTACTGTGGGATGAACGGGCAGAAGTCGTGACTTCCCAAACTTGGTAAGTTCAATCCGAATTCGGCCTTCAACTAAATTGACATCGGCGACCTTCAAGTTGATGGCCTCACTGCGCCTCAGTCCCATTGAAGCAATTAATCCAAACATTGTTTCAAAGGTCAGTCTTCTTATGGGATTACTTCGGCCTCTCTCTGCATTGAATTTCCGACAGGCCGTAAGGATTTTTTTTAACTCGGTTTGGCTATAGACGTAAGGTTGGAAACGGCGTTTCGTATCTCGATTCAGATTTCGTGGTGGAATCTCTGTTTTGGAATCAAAAGCCGTCCAGTAGCTGGCGAAGCTTCTAACAATACTGACCCTGTTCGCCATAGACTTAAGAGATGCATTTGGAGATTGGTCGATCCAATCGAGCAGCGTCTTGACCGTGACATGATTGCGTTTGTTTCGAGAGCAGAAACCTGCGAACTGGCGCAGTGTCACCGATTGACTCTCGAATCGGTATCCAAAAGCCTGCCGTAGAGATATGTATTTTTCGATCCCGTCTTCAATTGCGTTCATTCTTTACTTCCTTGAGAAGGCCAGGGCTGGGCAATTTTTGAAAGCTTGTTAAAATCCAGTCGTGTGTAGCGCACACTTGTGTCGATAGAGGAGTGTCTTAGGAGTTCTCGAACCTCAAGAAGATTGCCACCATTGTTAAGAATCGCCGAAGCTACCGAGTAACGCAGAAGTCGTGCGCCGTGAATCCTCACTTTCAGTCCAGACCTATGAATCGCTCGGCAGACAATATGAGAAATTGCTCCCGAAGATGAAAACTTTTGAAACGGCGCCTTGGCACAAACGAAAATCGCTTGCTCTGTGGTACTAGGACGTGCCGAATTTACGTAGCGAGATAGCGCACGGTTGACATCATCTGTGAGCGGAAGCACCGAAACTTTGGAGCCTTTCCCCCTAATTGTGATCTTCTGATCCTTCAAATGAAAGTCCCGTAACGACATTCGTGCAATCTCGATGGGTCGGAGTCCGTAACGAATGAGTAGCAAAAGAATAGCGTAATCCCTTACTCCGGAGTGAGTGTCCAAATTGCAACTCTCTAGAAGTTTCGCCATTTCATCCTGTTTGATGGTGTCGATAATTTCCTTGTCGTGCCAAATAGAAATCTTTGGAATAGATCTAGAAAGATCCGATATAATCTTTCCTTTTACAAAAAGAAATTTGAAATAACATTTCAACGCAGCGGCATCCGTCCGCAACGTTCGTGCTCGAAACGATTTGCCCCTCATTGATAGAAACTCAAGAGCGTGTTGGGGCTTTAGGGCTCTTAGACGAACGATTCGGCTCGCAAAACTAAAATGAAGAAACTGAGCGACTGAGGTTTTAAATCTATCGATGGAAGTCGGCAGAAGTCCGAGATCCTTCTGCATGAACTTCTTGAACTCTTCGACAGCCTCAAGGACGTATTTGTTTTTCAGGTAAGGTGGGACTTCCCTTTTGACCAGTTCTATATTGCGCTCATCTTCAATCATTCGTAACAGCAACTGGATACAGCGCAGTTTCCCATTGGAGGAAGGCCGTCTTTCTGAGAGAAATTGACTTACGTGTTTCTTTGAAATGTTTTTGGGGGTGATTCCATGATGGGCGCTCCACCGAACAAATCGGATGATGATGCCAAGTGGACCTTGAAGGTTCTTCGGAATTAATCCATTACGAATATAAGTCGAAACAAGTCGTTCGACATAATTTCCAAATGGGCTACGCTTAACTTCTTCAATCAGACTTGGGGATTGGTAAATATTTTCAATCACCGATATGAGACAAAGATTATGCCGAACGCGGTTAATGGAATCGAGAATTTTCTTATCTCCAAGAATCCATCAGAGCGGCATACTCAGTATAATCCGGCGCTCGGCATAATATGGCTTATGTCGATATCGACATAAGCCATACTCGCAGCCAACTTCAGGAAGAAGGCACATTAAATGTAACCAAGTCATAAGGGCGGTTATTGACTATGCGGCTCGAGTTTTGCGGGCGTGTTCGAGTGGTGTTGGAACTTGTTCACCACGACTTGCAAGTCTTAGCGCCATGTTTATGAACACACGCGGATCTAACTCCACTTTTTTACAGCT
>ENA-ORBV01002275-ORBV01002275.1-microbial-mat-metagenome-genome-assembly--contig:-NODE-2275-length-40877-cov-14.381936_pt1 | contig 40877 bp, 40 predicted proteins | sample MGYA00237777_ERZ505514 | MGnify/ENA primary metagenome ERZ505514 (study PRJEB26160, sample SAMN06269048) | microbial mat metagenome | isolation source: Oligotrophic lake microbial mat | place... | reverse complement strand
GCCTGGAACAACCGGGGCACTGCACTGGGCAACTTAGGGCGCTATGAGGACGCGATCGCCAGCTATGACCGTGCCGTGGCGATCCAACCGGACGACCACACAGCCTGGAACAGCCGGGGCATTGCACTGGGCAACTTAGGGCGCTATGAGGACGCGATCGCCAGCTATGACCGTGCCGTGGCGATCAAACCGGACGACCACGAAGCCTGGAACAACCGGGGCGTTGCGCTGAAGAACTTAGGGCGCGATGAAGACGCGATCGCCAGCTACGACCGAGCGTTGGCAATTAACCCAGACTTTCACCAATCCTGGTACAACCGGAGTCTCGTGTTAAAGCATCTGGGGCGTGAGGAGGAGGCGACTGAAAGCTACAACAAAGCCGTTGCGCTCAACCCGGACTATGCCAAAGACTAGAATGGTTGGGTCGATCGCCTGGTGCGGTTTGTGCGATCGCTCTTCAAGCCAACGCATGATTGAAGGGGCGATGTGTGGGGATGATGTTGGTAGAAGGGCGATCCTTTATAATCCTTAGAGCGTTAAGACAGGGTGTTTGTGGTTGTTTAACCAAATCTTGCGACGGATATAGGATAAGATTCGTCAGCGTCAGTACGTGATGACCCTCCACGCCGAAGAGGAGATGACGGACGATAACCTCTCTATTTATGACGTTGAAGTCGTTATCTTGACAGGTGACATTCTAGAACGGCAAAAAGACCAGAACACGAATGAATGGAAATATCGCATCAGCGGTCAAACCCTTGACAAGAGCGATGCTGAAGTGATCGCTAAACTAGGGTTAACGGGCAAGGTTGTCATTATCACTATTTACCTATGCTGAATCAAGACAATCCCTTCGTTTGCGATAGCTGTGGGCAAATAGGTGCCCGGATTCGTCGCGTCACACGCACCTACGGCAAAGGACAGGACTTACTGGTCATTGAGAACATCCCTGTGATTAGCTGTCCTCACTGTGGCGAAAGCTATCTGACCGCAGAAACTCTCCACGAGATTGAGCAGATCAAACAAAATCGCAAGCAACTTGCCACTTCGCGACCTGTGGCAGTGGCTCACTACGGCTAGAACGCTAATAATCTTTATGAACGATGAGTATGACTTTTCGGCTGGAGAGCGCGGTAAGTTCTACCATCCGCAGGCAGAATTAGCTTTACCGATCTATCTCGATCCAGAGAGCGCCACCTTTCTATGTCATCTGGCAGCAGCCAAAGGCGTTGACGTAGAGACCATCGTGAATGATTGGATTAAGAAGAACATTGCGCTCATTGCGACCGCTATGCAGCCTTAACCACAGCAATAAGCGGCGATCGCCATTGTAGAGGGAATGTATGAAACTTAAGTCAATTTCCCCAAACAGTAACAAGGGCGATCGCTTTTCGGAGCGATCGCCCTTTGCCATTCAACTGCATCGTCAAATTAATCCAAAGATGCACTATTTGATAAACAGCATCTCCTGGTACTTGGGCAGGGGCCACAGGTCATCCGCCACATCGCCTTCGATCGCATCAGCATACTCGCGCACTTGATCCATCAATGGACGGAGTGTTTTAGCGCAATATTGCATGTGGTCTTCGATCGTGGCGAAATCATGGTTGGCGATCGCGCTCTCTAACTTGCTGACTGTATCAATCATCAGCTTCGTCAAGCCAGCAACTTTTTCGGCACTTTCCTGCTCAAGTGTAATGCCGATTTGCTTCAGGTTGGTAATGCTGGTCGCAAGCTCCGACAAGTAGCGGAATGCTGCTGGATAAATCACCGTTTTTGCCAGATTGGTCACAAGCTTGGCTTCCATCTCGATGACCTGAACATACTGCTCTGCATACACATCAAAGCGGCTTTCCAGTTCAGCAGCAGACAGCACACCTGTCTTTTCAAACAGGGCTTCAATGTACTTTTCTTTCAAGATCGGTAGCGCGTCAGCCGTCGTGGGCAAATTCAACAACCCACGCTCTTCAACTGCCATCTTGTGCCAAGCTTCGGAGTAGCCATTGCCACCAAAGACCACATCGCTGTGATCCGTCATGACTTCTTTAAGCACGGCGAAGGCAGCATCCTCCAAACTAAGCCCTTTTGCCAACTCAGCTTCTAGCTCGTCTGCTACCCAGGTGAGCGAATCGGTCAAGATTGTGTTCATGGCGACCAATGGACCAGAAACCGATTGATTCGAGCCAACTGCCCGAAACTCAAAGCGGTTGCCTGTGAAGGCAAACGGTGAGGTGCGGTTGCGATCGCCCGGATCTTTGGGAAACTCTGGCAAGGTCAGCACGCCCAAACTCATCACGCCTGCATGGGCAGAGCTTTTCACATCTCCCTGCTTGATTTGCTCAAACACATCTTCTAGCTGGGTGCCCAGGTAGACTGAGATGATGGCAGGCGGCGCTTCATTGGCACCCAGTCGATGGTCGTTGCTAGCAGAGGCAACCACCGCACGCAGCAATGGTCCATACATATGCACGCCGCGAATCACCGCGCCGCAAAACAGCAGAAATTGTAGATTGTCATGGGGTGTATCGCCGGGATCGAGCAGGTTGCCTTGCGTGGCATTGCCCACTGACCAGTTGACGTGCTTCCCAGAGCCATTGATGCCTGCAAACGGCTTTTCATGCAGCAGGCAGATGAAACCATGCTTTTTAGCCGTGTTCTTGAGAATGGTCATGGTCATTTGCTGGTGGTCACTTGCCACATTTGCCGCTTCAAAGAAGGGGGCAAGCTCAAATTGACCAGGAGCCACTTCGTTGTGGCGGGTTTTTGCCGGAATGCCAAGGCGATACATGCGCTCTTCCACATCCTGCATGAAGACCTGGACACGCTCTGGGATGGCACCAAAGTAGTGGTCATCAAACTGTTGACCCTTGGCAGCCGGTCGTCCAAACAACGTTCTGCCCGTCAGCAAAATGTCGGGACGGCTGTGGGCAAAATGAGCATCCACCAGGAAGTATTCTTGTTCCGCGCCACAGCTAGAGTTCACAGGTGCCACATCGGCATAGCCCAACAGCTTGAGCAGTCGGACGGCAGCTTTGCTCATGGCTGCATTCGATCGCAGCAAGGGTGTTTTCTTGTCTAGCGCTTCCCCTGTCCAGGAGATGAATACGGTGGGAATGCACAAGGTCGCGCCGTTGTCCGTTTCCATGATGTAGGCAGGGCTGGTGACATCCCATGCGGTGTAGCCCCGTGCTTCAAACGTCGAGCGAATGCCGCCGTTGGGGAAAGAGGAACCATCTGGCTCGCCCTGCACCAGCACTTTGCCAGTAAACTCGGTGATCGCCGAGCCATCACTTTGCACAGAAATGAAGCCATCATGCTTCTCAGCCGTGATGTTGGTCATCGGATAAAAGACGTGAGCGTAATAGAGTGCGCCCTTAGAAATTGCCCAATCTTTCATCGCGGCGGCAACGGTGCCTGCGACCGCCACATCCAACTTGCCACCCGTCTGGACGGTGCTCTTAATCGACTTATATACTTCTTTGGGCAGACAAGCCTGCATTTTGCTCAGGGTGAAGACATCAACCGCCCAGAGTTCCTCCAAGCGGCTGGGTGTTTTGGGGGGAAGTTTTTCACGATCGGTAACTTGACAAATTGCCTGGAAGCGAAGTTCATTACCACTCATGGTTGCTGTTCCTTTAAAGATGAATTAGGAGATGAAAGCGGGAGCAGATGGATGGATGGGAATGGTCTTGCGATCGCGCACCATCAATAAACCTGTGGAACAAAGAACTGTTCGTTGCGCGGCGGACGCACGTAGTTCTGAGCTGGTTGACGTGGCGGGAGTTCAAGTGGTTCTGGGGTCATATCCACATAGGGAACTTTGCTTAAAAAGTGGTTGATGCAGTTAAGACGAGCACGCTTTTTGTCATCGGCTTCCACGGTAAACCAGGGCGCTTCGGGGATGTTGGTGTGGGCAAACATGTTGTCCTTCGCCTGAGAATATTCCACCCAGCGATCGCGCGATTCCAAATCCATCGGGCTTAGTTTCCATCGCCGCGCTGGATCAATCGTGCGCGATTGAAAGCGTCGCTCTTGCTCGTCATCACTAACCGAGAACCAATATTTCAGCAAGATAATGCCCGATCGAACCAACATGCGTTCAAATTCAGGACAGGTTTGCATGAATTCCTGATATTGAGCCTCGGTGCAAAACCCCATCACATGCTCCACACCAGCGCGGTTATACCAACTGCGATCGAAGCAGACAATTTCACCAGCGGCTGGTAGATGGGACACATATCGCTGAAAATACCATTCGGTTTTTTCGCGATCGCTGGGTGTTCCCAATGCCACCACCCGACAGCCGCGTGGGTTAAGCGGTTCTGTAATGCGCTTAATAGTGCCACCCTTGCCTGCCGCATCGCGCCCTTCAAACAAAATGACAATCCGAGTGCCCGTGTGCTTTGCCCAGTACTGCAACTTTACCAGCTCTACCTGCAAGCGATTCAGTTCTTTTTCATACGCTTTGCTGGAAAACTTAGACTTACCTTCCTGCTCAGATGCAGGTAGATACGTCATGGGCAATGGAGCGGCGCTGAGCTTAATTTTTCCATGCTTTTTGCCTTTTTTCTTCTTCTCCTTCACGATTGAATTAGTCCCCTCTGGATTGGGGATTTCTGCAACTGCGATCGTAGAATTCTCCCCGTGCACACGGTCGGGTTCCATAGCGATTCTCCGGTGACTGGAATGATAACGGGACAGGTAACAACGCAACCAATCAAGATGGGATAGGTGTAAGTTTTAAGAAAATCCACACTGTAGTACGGCTCAATGGTGGCGCATGGTCACAGCAACCAGTCGGCATCAAGCAGCGGACAATCAACGCAATCAGGCTGACATTGCTGACTTAAAAACGCCCTCGACAGATGTAACAGATAGGGTCAACAAAATCCTTTTTTAACCGAGTCAAAATCGCGCTGAAGGTTGTGCGTGTCGCCCCATAGTAAGAAGAGGGCATCAAGTTATTTGTATCAAGAACTACAGTTCAGGCTAAAAACCCGGAAATCGTTAAAACATTTGAGGAAAGATAAGGGAATATATCTCTAAAGGAAAATTGACATTTAGATTAAAGCCCTGAAGGGTGTTTGTTTTAGCCGAGTCAAGCAGGTCAATAAACGCCTCTTTGTATTATGAGATACAGACCAACAAATTTTTGCCGTTGAGAATAATGGTCGCAACGTGAGAGATGTAACAACTGACCATGACTCAATCAAGTGGTGAACTAAAACCAACGCTTGGATTGGTAGGAATTACGATTAATGCCATGGCGCTCATTGCACCAGGCGCTTTTTTGTGGACAACTTACCAACTGCAAGCTCCTCCTGATTCTGCTAAAAATATGTGGGCAGCGATCGCCCTTGCAACGTGTATTGCGCTGCTAACTGCCAGTTGCTATGCCACACTTTCCAAAGCCTATCCTGAGGCGGGCGCGGGTAGTTCCTATTACTACGCTGAGGCAGCCATCCTCACGAAAGAAGACCATAAACATTTTCGCTTAGCCCGTTTGGCAAAGTTTGTTACAGGCTGGGCGGCACACCTCTATTACTGGGTCTATCCCGGCATTATGATTAGCTTTATGGGAACGCTCGTCGTTTACATTGGGCAATTGTTTAATCCTAATTTCGCCTCCGATTGGTTCAGTAAAGCCGTCATTTGTTTCATCTTTGCTGGGCTGGTAGGCAGCATTGCCATGATGGGTGTGAGTGGTTCAACGTTCGTTAATATCATCATTAACATTGTGCAAATCACGTCTCTAGTGTTTCTAGGGCTGTTGATGATTGTGTATCGACTAGGACATCCCACTGTCAATTATGAACATGCCAATGCGCTGAGCGTTGTGGTGCCTCACGATTTGCTGGGGTTAATTTATCAAGCCACGATCGCCATTCTGCTCCTGGTTGGCTTTGAATCTGCCACAGCAATGGCAGGCGAGGCAATCAATCCTAAGCGTGATATTCCTAGGGGTGTTGTTTTATCGTTGTTCATTCAAGCGTGTCTTTGTTACTTTTTTGAGTACTTTGCTGCCAACTTTTTTATTGGCGATCAATATACCGCTACGGTGGATGGTAAGACGGTGACTGGCTTTGCTGCGGCACTATCATCAGGTGCACCGATTGGGGATATTGCCAAGCTTTTAGGGGATGCGCTTTTGTTTGGCAACGGCTTTTTGTTGCAACTTCTGATTGCCAGTACTGTGGTGATGGCGCTCATTGGCACAGCGCTTTCGTCACTCTCCACTGGCGTACGGATCAGTTATGCCATGGGCAGCGATCGCGAACTGCCAGCGGTGTTTGGTTTCTTACATGGTCGCTACAATACGCCTCATGTTGGCATTTACTTTTTAACGGGGCTGTCGGCTTTGATTGGGTCATATGCCGTGCAGAGTGTGGATAATGTCACCATCGTCACGCTTGTTTCCAACATTGGTACGTTCATGCTTTATGGCATTACCTGTGGTGTGACGTTAATCGCAACGCTAAAGCATTTGTTAGATGAAGAGCACAATCCTTTCAAAACGGTTGTCATTCCCTTACTAGGTTTAGCGGCTAACCTGTTTATGGTGTGTGGCATCTTTTACTACGGACTTACAGGAGCGGGAAGCGCTAAAACTAATGCCATAACGGCGATCGGCATTTCAATCGCCTTTTTTGTTGCTGGCTTCGTTTACCTGGTTGGCGATAGCTTGTTGAAGGGCAAGCCTCTCTTTCTGCCAGTTAATGTGGATCATCCACTGCGCGATCGTGTGGGTGCTTCTAAAGCTTAGTGGCTCCATTCGATTCGTTTCTAATGCTCAACAAGTAGGTGGGTGGAATTAAATATAAGATGGACGTAGGTTGGGTTGAAGCATGAAACCCAACGCCTGCATGGGTTACGCTATCGTTAATCCATCCTACAAATAATTGTGCCTCCCTACTTAGCATTCACTACATGCTTGCATTCACCTTAAAGCTTTATCCATAGCAGTCAGCCATCATGAACTTAATTCTTGCCATTATCCAGCCCAATAAATTGGATGCCGTCAAGGAAGCCTTAGTCCAACTCGGTATTCAGGGCATGACCGTTACAGGTGCCAAAGGCTTTGGGCGGCAAAAAGGTCGCCCGCTGGCGTTTCTTGGGCTACTTAATATGGAAGGCAAGCCCTTCACGGTTGACTTTGTGCCTAAGGTCAGAATTGAACTTGTTGTCAATGATGACCTTACCGATGCTGTTGTCGATACTATTGTTAAAACGGCAAAAACAGATACCGTTGGCGATGGTAAATTGTTTGTGCTTCCGGTGAGTAGAGCGGTGCGCATTCGGACGGGCGAAGAAAACGAAGCCGCCCTGACGATCGAAGAACCCGCCACCCTCAGCGAGAGCTTTCCCTAAGCGCACCAGTTCACATTCCACGAAGGCTAGCTGATGGATACTTAACCGAGAGCCGCCCTCTGCTCTAGGTGACAGACCGTTCTGCAACCGTTAAAAACTTTTGTTTTGCTGCGATCGCGGGTAAGTTACTCCTTGCCGCGATCGCTTTTTTTGTCAACTTTTGCTGACATTCTTTAGCTTCTGCTCTTTTTTTGCTAACAAACAGATAAAATAGTATTGAAAGATACAGAAAAACTTAGGTTTTTAGCATTTATCAATGTTGCACACCATCCTCACTCAGCAACTTCAGGTCATCAAAAAGTTTTCTAGCCGCGAAGCTGCCGGACAAGCACTCGACCACCTCGTACTCTCAGGCTTGCCGATCGCGCAACTTTTCTTACTCGGTCATGGCTCAAGCGAGGTGCCCAAACAACCTGCCGATGCGTATGGCACGTTGACAGGTACCGCCACGGGACTTAAGAAAGGACTTTTGCTTGGCAATCTTGCGGGTAGTGCAACCGGGCTGCTGTTAGGCGTTGGTCTCATTGCCCTACCGGGGGTTGGTGCGCTGACACTCTCGACTGCGATCGCCTTTGTCTTACTGAGTGGCGGGGTTTGCACAGCCGCCGGTGGGCTAGCAGGGGCATTTGTTGGCTTAGGACTCACCGCCAAACAAGCTAAAGCCTACAGCCAGCAGATTTCTAGCGGCAGTGTTTTGCTCGTTCTGGAAGGAACACCGCAGGCAATCGATCGGGCTAAAGTGTTGCTTAATCTGCCTGTGCGATAAAGGGTGAAGTGACGTGTAGTGAAACCGCTACACAACCCCATTCCTGCGATGGAGATTGAGAGTGCTAGTTTGAGGTCACTTGAAGCTTTTCTAGGCAACAAAAATACGCCTCCTTGCCATAGCTAGCAAACGCTTCACCATTGCATTACCGGGCTATGCTTAAAGCTAGGTTAGGAACAAGACAAACCATGAGCGCTGAGCATGTTCAAGATCGTGAGGTGTGGGAACGACTGGAACAAGGACGTAAGGAGAAAGCGGCACAAGGAGGCTATGTAGGCTATGGTTCGCCTGCCTTTGGGCAACGATCGCTGGCAGGTGAACTGATTGAAGACCCCACCGAGCAGCAGATTATTGATTTAATCCGCCGTCATCACAAATCGGGCAAATCGCTTCAGCAAGTGGCAGACTGGCTAAACTATCACGGCTACACGACAAAGCGGGGTCAGCAATGGCAACGTATTTCGATCAAACGCGTGCTCGATCGCCTTTATGGACGCACACCAAGAGTGTCAGGGTTAGAGCCGCGTCCTCAGAGCAATGCACTCACCACCCCTCCAGACGTTTAGTCAAGGTTTGAACGTCGTTGCTGGGTGGTGAAGCTCACGCTCCAAACGTCCATCTTTGCCTCACTGTTTATTGAGTTAAAGCAACTTCTATGACCGTCGGTCTCGATCATTCAGTAGGCACTCCTCCATTGGCTGAGGCGATCGATCGTCACCCGCTGATCGTTTCCTCCGATGCTTGCTTAGCGGATGTGGTGAGTTTGATGCATGAAACAGCGCAAACTTACCACACAGATCCACTTCACGGTGCGCGCGCCAGTTGTGTTTTAGTCATGCAGGGCGACACGTTAGAAGGCATTTTCACCGAGCGCGACTTGGTACAGTTGACCGCCTTTGGTATTGACCTCCACACCACAAATATTGGCACGGTCATGCATCATCCCGTGCTCACCATGTCTGAACAGGCATTACACAATATTTTTGCGGCCTTATTTCTGTTTCGTCGGCACCGGATTCGCCATCTGGCGATCGTCAATGACCAGCAGCATTTAGTTGGTGTGGTGTCGATCGAAAGCATTCGCCACATTCTGCGACCCACCAATCTACTCAAAATCCGACGCGTTGCCGAAGTCATGACTAAAAAGGTTGTGGTGGCACAACCCGATACATCCGTTGTGCAATTAACTGCCTTAATGGCAATGCATCAAATTAGTTGTGTGGTTATTGTCGAACCATCGAGTGCAGAAGATGGCACTCAGGAGCCTGTTGGCGTTGTCACTGAACGAGATATCGTTCATTTTCAGGCATTGGGCTTGGATGTTTGCACAACGCTTGCGCAGGCTGTGATGAGTACGCCGCTTTTTGTGTTGAGTCCCGAAGACTCTCTTTGGACGGCTCATCAAATCATGGAAGAACGCCGGGTGCGGCGGCTAGTTGTATCCTGGAACTGGGGACGAAACTTAGGGATCGTCACGCAAACCAGCATCTTACGGGTGTTTGATCCGATCGAAATGCATGGCGTGATTGAAACTCTCCAGCGCACGCTTCAGCAATTAGGTCTCAACATTGAGCAGGTGTTAGCAACGGCTATTGATCACGATACTCACATGCCTCCTGTGCTCAGGATGGTGGATAAGGACGAAGCACCCAATCTCAAAGTAGGGTTACAAGGGTTGCAGAACCAAATGACGTATCTTGTGCAGCACCCTGAACTCTCCCCCGAGACGCGGCAAACGGCGCTAGTGGCTGCTTTAGCAGACCTCCAGCAACTCCAAACTTTGCTGTAATGGTTTTGATATTCCAGGAGAAAGCTTAATCTCGACTCCAAGTAAATTTAACGTTGCCTCAAATATCCGCTGCTCATCATGAGAGTCATGAGCGGCGGCATGATGAATTCTTGTAGCAAACGTTGGCTTTGGTAACCATTAGTTTTGATTAACTTTAGTAAATATTTATGAACAAGTTAAAGCTCAATAGCTCAATAGCTCAATAGCTCAATGAAGCAGCTTTAACATTGGTGAACTAGATCTAAGGCAGAACTAAGTCCAAAGTCATTGAAGCTGTACATCGTAAGCTATATGCGCGATCGTGCCTCTGCTTCTTTCTACAAGCAGACTTAACAACGGGTATATGAGCCTGGTGCTGCCCGAAACACGTCGCCATCGCATTGACATGAAGTAACAGGACACGATAATCATGATTCAACCCCATGTCTTTTTTTTACAATGCAACGTTTTTTGAACTCTCGATTACAGCAGCGTCAGGAGGAATGGCTATGGATGCTAGCTTAATCGTCTCCAATATCCTGAATCCACCCATTCTCTTTTTCTTTCTGGGGATGACGGCTGTTCTGGTCAAATCCGACCTGGAAATTCCTGCGCCAGTGCCAAAGCTCTTCTCGCTATATCTCCTCTTTGCGATCGGCTTCAAGGGAGGCGTGGAGTTGATCAAGAGTGGCGTGACTCAAGAAGTCATGCTGACACTCCTCGCAGCCATGTTAATGGCTTGTCTAGTGCCGCTGTACACCTTTTTTATTCTGAAGCTGAGGCTTGACACCTACGATGCAGCGGCGATCGCAGCCACTTACGGCTCGATCAGTGCCGTCACCTTCATTACGGCGAGTGCATTCTTAACTGAACTGGGCATTGCGTTTGATGGCTACATGGTTGCAGCGCTGGCGCTGATGGAGTCTCCAGCCATCATCGTCGGTCTTATTCTGGTCAACCTCTTTGCTGTAGACGAGAAGCGCGAATTCTCCTGGTCTGAAGTGTTGCAAGAGGCGTTTCTTAACAGTTCTGTCTTTCTGCTCGTGGGCAGCCTGCTGATTGGCGTTTTGACTGGAGAGCATGGTTGGCAAGTCCTGGAACCCTTTACGCAAGGGCTGTTTTACGGGGTTCTGACCTTCTTCTTGCTGGATATGGGACTGGTCGCCGCGAGAAGAATTAAAGACTTGCAAAAAACCGGCGTTTTCCTCATCTTGTTTGCCATACTGATTCCTATACTCAACGCAGGCATTGGGTTGCTCATCGCTCGACTCATTAACATGCCTCAAGGCAATGCCCTGCTGTTTTCTGTCCTGTGTGCCAGTGCTTCCTATATTGCGGTTCCGGCGGCGATGCGGATGACGGTACCTGAGGCAAACCCTAGTCTGTACGTTTCGACCGCTCTCGCAGTGACATTTCCGTTCAACATCATTGTGGGCATTCCGCTGTATTTATATGGCACTAACTTGTTGTGGAGGTAAGCGCATGCATCTTGTCAAAAAAATTGAAATCATTGCCAATTCCTTTGAGCTTGGCAAGATTTTGGATAGTTTAGATAAGTCCGGTGTGCATGGTCATGCTGTGATTCGCAATGTTGCAGGTAAAGGCTTGCGAGATGGCACTGAAGATTTAGACATGACCATGCTTGATAATGTTTACATTATTGCGTTTTGTCTGCCTGAGCATATTAAGACGGTTGCCGAAAATGTGCGACCACTGCTTAATAAGTTTGGTGGCACCTGCTACATCTCCGATGTGATGGAAATTCGCTCGATTAAATGTGTAGCGTCGCTATGAGTCATAGCAATGGTTTCATCGGTCGTCGCAATCTGCTCAGGCTGGGGTCGATCGCCTCCTTAGGTTTCGCTAGCAATCTGCTTTGGCTCATGAAGCCAGTTCGCGCTGCTGATCTGCCCACGATCGCGCCGACCCTCAGTCCTGATGCGGCTCTAAAAAAACTCATGGCAGGGAATCAGCGGTTTGTGCAGCATCAGCCCCAATACCCCGATCAGTCGGCGAAACGGTTAGAGGAAGTGGCTCAAGCTCAGCATCCCTTTGTCACAATTTTGAGTTGTGCTGACTCGCGCGTTCCAGCAGAAATCGTCTTTGACCAAGGCATTGGCGACATTTTTGATGTGCGCATTGCGGGGAATATTGCCACACCAGAGGCGATCGGCAGTATTGAATATGCCATAGTACTGGTCGGTACACCGCTGCTGATGGTACTGGGTCACGAGCGCTGTGGAGCCGTCACTGCCGCTGTCAAAAACGAACACCTTCCGGGTGCCATCAGCACCTTTGTCACGCCAATTTTGCCTGCTGTCAAGCGGGTAAAAGATCAACCCGGTGATGCGGTGGACAATGCAGTAGTAGCGAATGTGCGCTATCAGATCGAACAGTTGCAGCGATCGCCCCTCCTCATAGAACGGGTGCAATCTGGCAGATTGAAAATTGTGGGCGGTCGCTATGACTTGGATACAGGAACGGTGACGATGCTTGCCTAGCTGGCAAGCGGCTCTGAAAGTTTTCTAAAGGCTTGGTAGTTCTAAAAGATTTTTGTAAAAAGGTTTCGATCGCGCTTGGTTCACGCTTCAACTCAATTGATGAGACTGCGATCGCACGATCAGATTGACGATCATCGTCACTTAGGAGCTGGCGGGGAAATAGCCTCCAGTCATTCTAGAGGAGAGGAAGCGGCGCTCAGGTTGCTTCTGCGATCAATTCTTAGAGTTGGAATCTTGGGGCTAATGCTAAGCGACCCGCTTAAATCTACCCTCAAAGATGCGGCTAAGCAACTGACTGGTCATCGCAAACGAGCTTTCATGGCAAAGGTGACTGAAGCCTACTTCGAGGGTGCAGCCCGCAAAGCAGAAACCGTTTGAGGCTGGTATCGTCATAGCGTTCAACTCGGATGGCATGAACGGCGCACCGGGATTGTTTGTGCAGACAATGATCCAGCGCGGGGGCGACACAAAAGTGAAACGCTGTTGCCCAATTTAGCAGCAGATGTGCGTTTTTTAGTGGCCGCTCAAGCCCAAGCAGACCCGAAATTGCAATCGCCCTTGCTCGATGCCCGTATGAGTGCCAGAGGCGTGCGAGAAGCCCTGGTGAGTGAAACTGGCTACACGCACAGCGAGTTGCCCACTCGTCAGACGATTGGTGAGCGCCTCAATCGCATGGGGTATGGCCTAAAAAAACACAAAAAACAAAACCCTTGAAAAAGCGTCCTCAACCCGCTGCCATGTTCGCCAATGTGTTGCGAGCAAAGCAGGTATCAGATCACAAGCCTCAGTCGTTACGGTGGTCGCTTGACACGAAAGCCAAGGTCAAGATTGGCAACCTCTCACGTGGTGGCAAAGCTCGGACTCTGGAGGCAAAACAGGCCGATGACCATGATACAGAGTGGCAGAGCGTCTGAGTGCCGTTTGGGATTCTCAATACCCAGACCGACCAACGCTCGCTTGACTGGGGTCAATCGGCTGAAACCAGGGCTTTTATGGTCGATTGTTTAGCGGCTTGGTGGACTGACAATCAACCTAGTGACCGTCATCTCCATGAGTGGGTGATTGACCTGGATGGCGGTCCTGCTAACCGTGCTGACCGCACCCAATTCATCAAACGCATAGTCGAACGCTCCCACACCATGGGCTTAACCATCCGGTTGCTTGATGACCCGCCGGACTACAGCCAAGACAAGTCGTAGGGCTTTGCCCCGCCGAAGGCGTATGAACGGTGTTGGGCAGCACTAGAGAACGACTGGAATGGAGCGATTCTAGATTCCGTTGAGGCTGCTCTACAGTGGGCTTCCAACCTGTCTTGGCAGGGAGTTGCGCCAATAGTGCATCGAGTTGAAACCACCGATGAAAAAGGCATCAAGGTGCTCGCAGAAGCCCTAGAACAGTACCCACCCTTTTGGCAGCGCTCTGAAGCATTACCCAAATGGGATATCACAATTGTCCCAACTTGACTGGGAGATTATTTTCTTGCAAGTCCCTAAGGTGAGGGCGTTGACAATTCATAACTCTCTCAGCGATGCCCCGAACGCCTCTACCTATCCTACAAAGCATGAGTCCCTACTGCTTGTTAAAAAGAAAACACAGTTCTTACGGTGCCAGTGATGATTGTGCCATTGCCATCTTGATTGCCTGGGTTGAGGATCACCTGAACCACTGGCGTGAGCTGGATGTTGTCGTTTAGAGGTAAGTTGTAGAACGCTTCAAAATTAGTCTGCGTGCCGTTGCCAATGTCGTTAGTAATAAAGGGTTGACCCACCGCAATGCCCGCTAAAGTGCCCTTCGAGAGTAAGTCAGGTAAGGCAATGCCCGCCATCCAATAGCTCGGGTTAATGTCACCAAAGGTCGTGTTGCTGTAGCTACCGTAGCCATATCGACCGAACAGGGCAAAGCGAGGGGAAAGCGCTAGTTCAGCATTGATGCCAAACACATCAAAGCGATTGTTGAAGACCTCACCACCACTGTACTGTAGGCGCAACGCAAAGGTTTTAGAGGGTGCATATTCTGCTTCCACAGAGCTTTGAAAGGTGTCGCCAAATAGACCTCGATCGCCCAAATTTGCGGCTGTAGGAGTAGCGCCTGGATAGAGAAGTCTGACGAACGGCGTGATGGCGGTGATGATCCCTTGCCGTCCTGGATTTTCGGGATTGCCAGCGCCGTATACGGCTCGAAGCGAGAAGGCACCATTGCCCGGTTTCCAAGCGATCGCGGCACCCGCAACGGGACCAAATAACGGGAAAAGGATGTAGTTGTTAACAAAGGCTTGGGTACTGAAGTCGCGGAAGCTCAAATTGGCGTAGCTGTTCGTGTCAATGTAGTCTGTAAGGCGCATGTTCGCACCTATTGACACCGATAAGTCCGCAGTGGGCTTGAAGGTGTAGTAAGCGCGGCTGATGCCGAAGGTACTAACGGGTGGCTTAATCGAGAAATCTAAGACGCTGCCAAAGTTCGGCTCTAGTAGTCCGGCAGTATTGTCCGTACCGCTATCACTGCCAACGTCAAGTAAAATTCTGAGCGTGTCGTTGCCCCGAAAGCTGGTGTTCAAGTCTAATGCAGCACGATAGATGAAAGTGGCGTTCGGCTGCTTGCGTGAGAGCACTGTATTTGTTGGATCAACAATGCGATCGCCCTGAAAGCCTCCAGCAGTAGCAGCAAAGATGACTTGCCCTCTCAATTTAGTGGTGGTTGAGAACTGAGCGGTCTCCAAGGTTGCTGTGCGGACTTCTAACGATTCGATGCGTCCACGCAGGGTTGCCAGTTCAGCGGCAAACTCTTCCTGTAGCCGTTGCAACTGGTCTAGGTCTTCACGACGGATGAAGTTAGAGGTGTTGGCAGCGAGCAATTCATTGATGCGATCGAGACACGCATTCAGCCCAGCCGCAAATTCATATCGTGTCAATGTTTGATTGCCGCGAAAGGTGCGGTCGGGATAGCCAACGATGCAGCCGTAGCGTTCTACCAGCGATCGCAGTGCTTGAAATGCCCAATCGGTTGATTGAACATCGGACAGTTGTGAAACGGCGGTAACTTGACTCAGAGCATTGTTGGATGCCGCTACAGACAGCGATTCAGCCAAAACTTTACTATGTGTAAACATGCTCAGAATGGTAATGCTGCTGGCGATCGACCAGCGGAGCGTTGAAAACCACACGCTTAATTGAAAGAAGTCCATGTGGCTACACCAATTGCAAAACGAACTTTCCGTGTCGATGCTGGTTTTGCAGCATGTCATGCACTTCAGCAGCGGCTGATAGCGGGAAGGTTTCAATCTGTGGGGGCTGAATCTGTCCCTGCTCGATGAGTTGTCCGATTTGTTGCAGTTGGGCGCTACCTTTAGGCTCGACAAAGATGGAAACGCCTCTGAGATCTGCACTGGGCGCTTCAACGGGTTCTGCTGCTCCTTCGGTGGAAACCAGGATTCCACCAAATTTAAGCACTTGCCAAGAGCGTTGGCGCGTCTCTTTGCCGATCGTATCCAGCACCACATCCACATTGGAGGCGTGATCTTCAAAGCGTTGGGTTTTGTAATCGATCGCTCGATCAACTCCCAAGTGCTGAATCTGTTCAATATTGCTGGTTGAAGCTGTACCAATTACTATTGCCCCTTTCCATTTGGCGAACTGTACGGCAAAGCTGCCGACACCACCCGATGCCCCATGAACCAGAATGGTTTGTCCCGCTTGTAGCTGTGCTAAATCAAATAAGGCTTGCCAAGCGGTGAGAGCAATACTGGCAATGCCCGCTGCCGTGCCAAAATCTAAAGAGTTGGGCTTTGGAGCGACGATCGCGGCTTGAGCGACGACATATTCTGCATAGGCACCCAACTGATTTAGCGGCAGCATGGTAAACACAGCATCTCCTGGTTTCAGGGTGGTAACATCGGCTCCGAGCGCTGCAATGGTTCCTGCCAAGTCATAGCCCAAAATCAGCGGCATGGGAAACGGAAATTTGTCTTGCAAATAGCCCTGACGAATCTTCCAATCGGCTGGGTTAACGCCTGCTGCATGAACTCGGATCAAAACCTCGTCGGCTTTCGGTTCAGGTCGCGGTGCATCTTCGTAAACCAGAACATCGGGATTGCCGTAGGTATGAATCTGGGTTGCTTTCATCTCAGTCATGTGTGATTGGTCAAATAAACAGATAGTCAACACGATCGCTCTACGCTCTATTGAAATTGCTTGGCTGATGTCGTTTGAGTCGCCAACCAGTAACCCGTCAGCGCGATCGCAATCGTGATCACGCCTGCCATCACATTTGGATAAATTGAGATGCCGCCAAATTGGGTGGGGCGCACATTACCCAAAACCGGATCATTGAGAAACCCATACGACGTTCCGGGCAGGAGTCCAGAGGCGATTAGCCCAATCCAAAACGCAGAGCCAAGAAACGCAGCAAGCCCCATCGAAAAGCGATCGCTAACTGGACGCACCTTCAAAATGGCTAAGGCAGCGCTGCCGAGAGACGCAGCCGCAAAAAACGACATCGCGCAGTGCAATTTGGCGTGAGGTAACCAGGCAGGATTGTCCATGTGTCCCTTGGCTAAGATCATGGCATCCACGCCGATCGGAATCGTCAGGGTTGAAAGCGCAGCCGCAACAAGCAGCCATTTTGCAAGTTTTTCTCGACGCATACGGGTACTGCTCGATATCAATGATCAAAGTAAAAACAGACATGAAGCCGACCAAAATCGTCATCACTTACTCAGAGAAGATACGTTAAGTGACGGGCTAAAAGATAGGCGTTTCTTGCGGATTTAGAGAAGATGTAGGTCATTCTTGCTCTTGCAGTGCGATCGCACTGCAAGAGTTTGCAGAATCAACTCAATTGGACTTTTTACCCCGCAAGACCCCTGGTGTCACGCCAAACTGTTGTTTGAACTGTCTAGCAAAGCGACTTTGATCCTTACAGCCCACAAGCAAAGCAATTTCCACGATCGTATGCTGCCTTTGATGCAGTAACTCCCTGGCTTTTTCCATGCGTTGTTGCAGTACATATTGATACGGTGCAACGCCGATCGACTGCTTAAACAAACGGCAGAAATGATACTGGCTGATGCCTGCGACCGCCGCCAAATCAGCCAGATGGAGCGGTTGATCTAAAGAGCTATGGATGTAATCCAGCACCGATTGGAATGGGTAACTCGACAAGCTTGTTGCGATCGGCTGTCTTTTGGGTTGGAACGCGCAGTAGTGTCTCAACAGGTGAATGAGCAACACTTGCGTTAGCGATTCGGTATAAAGTGAACTGCCGATGTCACCTGTGTCAAGCTCTGTTTGAAACAATTGGGCGATCGCTTCAATCTGTGGATCGCGGGCACCAATCGTACTGAGCAGTTCAACACGGCTTGCCTCTATGCCACTCATGTCTGCCGCCGTTTGACTTAGAACGAGTGGGTCAAGCACAAACATCAGCGAGGTATCGGTACTGTCCCAAGCCCACAGCCCCGTGACCTGAGCGGGACAAATCCAGAAATCTCCTTTGCGTTGAGCTTTTTCAGATGCCTGTTCACCAATGCGAGTTATTTTTTGTTGATTGCCATCGCTTAACAGAAGGCAAAGCAAATGATGATTACATCCGGGGAAGTCAAGCTCATTTGGTTTGGAGACATGGCGATCGAGGGTCAATCCAGCTAGTCGAAGGGTACGGCGTTGAGAAATCCATGCTTCCTTCATGCGACTCTATACGTGCATCGACATCAAGGATACGCTGAAGGAAACGCCTGTCTCACTTCTTTACAGAAAAACGAAAGCCCCAGGTTGCCCTGGGGTTTTGGAGTCATCAGCTCTTTGCACTTATGAAGGTAAGAGAAATCGCGAAACTTTAACTCTGCCTAAAGACAGAGGAATGGCTAAGACTTGAACAGCGCTTAATCAACTAGATTGAAGCGATGTTAACTTGATCGTTACAATTGGGACGAAAGATCACGGACAATAGCATTACATGCCGAAACAGGGAGCGAAGCTGTAATGGAATTTGTGACCGACCCGCCGATCGCCACTAAAATCCGCAAGATGGAGCAACGCGTGCGCTGGCATGAACCCGCCATTGCGGAGCGGGGCATCGACCAGACGCGTCTTGTGCTGGACGACGGGCGAGAAGACACCCCAGAGTTTTCGTTTCTGGTGCTGGGCGACAGTGGCTCTGGCCCGCATCGAGGGCACAACCCACAGCGGCGCATTGCCGAACAGATGCTGGAGCATCGAGATGATTGTCGCTTTGTGCTGCACACAGGCGATGTCATTTACCTCACTGGATCAAGCGCCTACTACCCGCCCAACTTTATTGAGCCGTATCGAGAGTTTTTGGTCGGTGGTGAGCAGTTTAAGCGCATTGCCTACGATCGCATGGTCTTCAACCTGCCGTTTTTACCCATCCCCGGCAACCACGATTATTACGACATGCCATTGCTCTATGGCATGTTGTCACAGCTCACATTACCGCTGCGTCAACTGTTCCGGTCTCAGCTCGACCTGGATGTAAGCTGGCGTGGTTCCGTACAAGGCAATGCTTATGCCCGCGCCTTTATTGACTACCTCAAAGCCCTCAAGCCTGGTACTGAGTTAGAACGCCATCTCGACGAGCACTATACGGCTAAAACCGAAACGGGACGCTGCTTGAGCTATCAACCGGGGCGCTTTACCCGGCTTCCGAATCGTTATTATACGTTTCGATCGGGCGGCATTGACTTTTTTGCGCTGGATTCAAACACCATCAATGCACCCATTCCCCTACCTGATACGCCCGTTGGTGAGAAATACCGTCGTCATCTAGAACAGCAGCGAGCGGATGTAGACAATCAGATGCAGGAGATTTTGATTACGCTTGCCAAGCTCAACGCAGCGGATGCGGATGATGCCGAGCGGATGGACGACCTGCAAGCCAAGCTAGAGCAGCTTACTGAAGTCAACAAGGACATCACCAAGCAACTGGAATCTAATGAGACGACCGAAACCGATCTGCACCAGCTAGATTGGCTCCAGCAAAAGCTGATCGAGTCGTGGAACACAGATAGCGTGCGGGGACGGGTGCTCTTTTTTCATCATCCGCCCTATGTCACAGAGGCAACCAAGTGGCATCAAGCACAAACGCTGGCGGTGCGCTATCGCCTGCGAAACGTGTTGGATGCTGTGGCGGCAACCGTGGGCGATCGCACGCAGGGTCGCGCGATCGTGGATCTGGTGCTGAGTGGTCATGCCCACTGCTTAGAGTATCTACGAACCTCAGAGACGGGACACGCCGACGCTCATACAAACTGGATCGTCTGTGGTGGCAGTGGCTTTAGCTTGCGGCGACAGCGCGAAGAGGGTCCAGACGTAAGAGAATTTTTCGGTCAGTCGGACGTTGGTGAAGAACGATTAGTTGCCCGGTCAAAGCTCTTCATCGGGCGAAGTGGGCAGGGGGCGCACCGACGACGACCCTATTCCTTCATTCGGATCGATGTAAAGGCAGGCACGCCACCTACGTTTGTGGTGCGTCCGTATGTAGCAGAGTGGTATCACAAACAGTGGGATGATTGCGCGATCGACCCGTTTACAGTTTAAGGCTGCGTTTGTGATGAGCTGCCGCCATTGAAAAGTAGCGATCAACGCAACTGCACAACGGGTTGATCATCGACCAATGTTTGCAGTGCCAGGAGGTCTTCTACGGTAATGCGGAGAAAACGCTGATCATCGACGCGGAACAGCACCTTGACGCGATCGCTCCCCGGCTTTCCTGGTGGCTCAAGTTTGGCAATGTTGCGGGCACCCTCGCGATCGTTCAGCGGTTGGACTTGAGCTTGGCTGTTGTCAACACGTCGAGTCAGCAGGCGATCGCCATCAAAATACACTTCTGTTTGATTCGTTTCTACGCCCAGTTCGCCAAGCACTAATTCAATGCTGGGCTGATTGTCCAAAGATGCGCCTAACAGCAACTCCACCGGATCGCTCATGGGATAAGCTTGTCCAGCTTTAATCAAGGGATGCCAGCTATGGCAGTTTTGGCGACGATCCCAGTAGCGAATGCCGTAGCCGTGATAGAGAAAGTCTTTGATTTCAATACCTTGACTCAATTGCAGCGCACCGTGCGCGATCGCCTCGAAGGGTTTTTCGCAGCGCACCTTACTCGCGTCAAACGATTGCTTGACCCAGGTTTGCACCGCTGGCATTTGCGCGGTACCGCCCACTAGCAACACTGCGTCAATGTCGGTCAATTCCAATCCCTGCCGTCGGGCTTGCTGCAACACCTGAGCGAGACAATTATCTAATTGAGCAAAGAACTGATGCTGTTGGAGGATTTCCTCAAGGCGATCGCGGCTCAGTTGCAATTCATAGCTCTCGAAGGTTTCGTCGTCAAAGTACACCTCCTGCGCCTGCGTTTGTAGCGAAAGCTGAATTTTCAATCGCTCCGCGAGTCGCATTGTTAAGGGCGTTACCGCTAAGCCCTGCGTTTTGGCAAAATAGTCCACCAGCCAGTGATCAATGTCTGATCCACCCAGGTTTTGTCCTGCTTTCGCCAGCACTCTAGCCGTTTTTGGCGTTTGCCCCGACTGTTGCGCGAATGATTTTTGTCCCCACTTGAGCATAAAGCCGAGCGGTTTTGCCTGCGCCTGGGCACTGTCGAGCCGTACTAGCGAAAGATCCAGCGTGCCGCCGCCGAAGTCAATCACCAGCAGCGTTTCCTGGTCTGCCAAACCGTATCCTAATGCCGCTGCCGTCGGTTCATCTAGCAACCGCACCTGTTCGACTTGCAGCGATTCGCACACCTGCCCCAGCCAGAGGCGATACGCCTCAAAACTATCCACAGGCACGGTAAAGACGATCGATTGCCCAGTGTCCGGTTCAATCGTTTTAAGCTGCTGCACAAGCTGAGTGAGAAACCATTGCCCTACTTGCTCAAACTTGATCGTGCATCCATCTAACTCTGGTAGAAAGCCCTGCACGCTAGAGCCAATCCCGCGCTTGAAGTTACGGAAGAAGCGAGGATCTGTGGTCAAATCAAGGGCACGATCGCGCACTGCCTGACCAACAACAACCTTATGCTGGCTGGCATCTTCAACGTAGAGCAAACTGGGAATCAACGGTGGATTCTGACCAGAGCGATCGCTCATACCGGGCAGAGAAAGCGTTTCTGGTTGCTGTGTCGCCCGATTCCAACGAGCAATCACTGTATTACTGGTGCCAAAGTCGATCGCGATGCCCATGCTATCTCAACTGATCTCAACTGCGTGTCTCTTTTAAGACAATAGCAAGGAGTGGAGAGTCAAGCGTGGCGAAGCACGGTATTTGCTCGCACGTTCACAGCAGGCGAGGCAAGCAGCAGCGGTAAGCCGTGCCATCATGGAAATAGTCACGACGATTATGGTCTCTAAATTCGAGCACATGAGTCGAGTTGAGGTCGAAGCAATGCTGGGACTAACGTTACAAGAAACACGGGTCTATCAAGAAGCAAAAGCAGAAGGACGAGAAGAAGGAGAACGGATTGGAGAAGAGCGTGGACGGCAGCAGGAAGCAGCTAGTTTAGTCTTGAAGCTCTTAACACGACGGCTTCACCAGGAGTTGCCAGCCGAGGTGCGATCGCGCCTTGAAGCTCTACCACTACCTCAGTTAGAAATGCTCACTGAGACGTTGCTAGATTTCACAAATCTAGCTGAGTTGTTGACCTGGTTGGACGTGAATCAATTGGATGAAGGCGATCGCACTTCTGAAGTCAGCGATTGAAAGGATGAAAAGCACCGATCGTCGGAGATTGTATTTACCAATAACGAGTGACTGCATAATTGTCTAGCTCTGCATCCGCGCTAACAATCGGGAGCTTTTCTGTAAGTGCTGGGGAAACCAGAAGCCGATCGAATGGATCTTTGTGATGAAATGGTAAAATCACGATCGCGGCTGCATGGGCAACTTTGATGGGTAGTATTTCAAATTCGTTAACCTCGATTTGATGCTCCATCCATACTTGAAAGCTGCCAGGAATCTGATATTTGCCAATACTGACCTTAATAGCAATTTCCCAGTAAGACGCAGGACTGAGCAGAATATCATTAAGAGGATCAACAATCAAAGCACAGGCGCTTTGGCTAAGGGCAGAGTCATTGAGTACAAACCAGAGGAACGCCTGAGTATCGAGGAGAATCTTCATGGCATGTAGTCACGAAAGTCTTCCAAGTACCCCTGGTCTTCGGACAGCATAGTTAGAGTTCCGATCGCACTACCAGGCTTTCGGGGCTTTCGGGGAGGCTGAAGTTCGGCAATCAGTCTGGCGACAGTGCGATCGCCTGAAGAAATCTGCACTTCTTCACCAGGTTGCAGACTGGCAATCAGTTCAGGTAAGCGACGTTGAGCTTCTGTCAAGGTAATCCGTGTCATTGCCTCTATGCGATCGCGGTTTCTCAATTTTACAGGTATCCACAACAAGCGCGATCACACCTTTGTATGTCCGCACTCAAAAGTGGTGGCTTAGCCTGTACAGAGTACGCATCGCGCTCCTGAAGTTGGCGATTAACCAAATGACAGCTTGTGGGGGGAGATCGCGCTTTCATAGAGCGATCGCGGTGGAAGGCTATTTGTTTGGAAAACGGATACGAATCAATCGTCCACCTGTCAGGAGAAGTGTATGAGGCGAAGCGCAATCACCCTTTGTCCAAGCACATTTAAAGGCAGTGACGTAGCTGGTAACGGTTCAAGGGGATGGGGTATCAAGGGGAATGAGGGAAGGCATCGGTAGGTCAAATCTTGCGGCTTGACAAACAAGGGTCAGAAAATCCCAGACATCACGCTTTTGAGCCTTCAAAGAGGTGACGACTGACAGCATCCGCGCAACAAACTGGCTCCCCGCTTCGGATTGAGAGCCAAAGCTGGTGCGTCGCCAAATCACGGCGGGGCGTAAGGCTTGTTCGGCGGCATTATTGGTCGGTTCGACTCCGGGGGGATCAACAAAGGCCCAAAGCGCCGCTTCGAGTTTGAGCATTTGTTGACAGGTGCGCACCGTTTTAGCCAGTGGTGATTTCTCTTTGGTCGCAATGGGCAAGGCGGCGGCGGTTGCCCATGCTGCCTGCAGCCCTTGACGTAAAGCCGCCACCGCCGTTTGAAACAGGGCTCGACTCATCGTGCCGTCTCGGACTCGATGCCACCACCGAAAGAAGCGCTGTTGCCGGTCTAGCAACGCTTGGCCAATTACTTGAGACACCCCACGGCGTTCTGCCATGGCCGTGAAATCGCGTTTGAGATGAGCCCAACAGACTTGACGTTGATGCGTGTCCAGCCAGCGATAACCACTGTAGCGGTCAGCAATCACAATCCCACGGTCAGCCGTGCCAATCATGTGCTGAGCCATCGCTTGACCTCGACTTAAGGCGACCTCAAACACCGTCACTGTCGGCGTCACCAGCACCCATAACCAGCCTTGCTGCACCTGCGGATTGCGGCCATCCCCATTGCCTTGGGGAAAACTGGTTTCATCCCTATGCACCTGCGGCTGCGCTTGAGCGTATTCATGAGCCGCCGCGACAACGGGAGCCAAAGCCTGACTCATGTCTTGGCGGAGGCGATTGATGCTGGCACGCGATATCTCAATCCCAAACAACCGCTTGCATAGCTGTTGCAGTTGCCCGTGACTTTGGCGATAGTCACTGCTCAACCAAGCCACTAACGCGCTGAGCCGTTCCCCATATGTCCCAGTCGCAACCGTTGCTGGTAGGCTGGCACGAGTTTTCTGGCCGCAATGGGGACACTCTAAGGCATGTAAGCGATACTCCATCACCTGGGGCACAATCGGCGGAACCTCTACCCGCTGATGCCGATACGGCTCCCCATCCACCCCGCTTAACGCCGTTCCACAAGCTTTACACACCCTCGGCAGATGATGCTCCATCCCGGTTATGGCCGATTCCTCATACAAATGCCGCTCATGTCCGCCATGGCCCGGTTGGCCGCCCCGTTGCCGCTTCTCGGGTTTGCTCGGTGCCGGTTTCGGCTTCCCAAACCCATCGCCTGACGGGGGGCGAGATGAATTTTGACTGTTCTGCTTGACTTGCTCTTCTAGCAAACTCAATCGGGTCTTTAAGTCCCGATTCTCGCTCAATAATGACAGCACAAATGGCTGCACTGACTCGGGCGTGCCGTCCCAATCATCTGCATGTAATTCGATTCCGTCTACGGGTTGAGGTGTTTCCATGGTTCTCAATTTACTTCAACTTGATGCCTACAAACCCTAATTCTTCCTTCCCCCTGGAATCGATACCGTAGCTGGCACAGAAATATGTATCGCGCTCCTGAAGTCAGCACTTGACTGAATGACTGTAAGGGGCGACCACACTATACAGCGTCACTATCGTGAACGCGCGAACTGCTGAAACGAGAAAGTAAACCGCAGGTTGAGAAAGCAACCTGCTTACTTGTTTGTGAAATTGAGCTTTCTATTTCCATCAAAGCCAGTCACTAAATCTTTGGATAGCACGCTCGAATTCAAACTCAAGTTCCGCCGATTCAAATTTGAAGTGCAACACCTAGAAGTCTTTTCCTGAGGGACTCATAGAGGTAGTCTGATGTTTACCACAACAAAAAGACAACCCTATGAGTTACAGCCATTTTAGTTCTTCAGAGCGCTTGACGCTGTATCAACTGCGTAACACTGAGAAATTATCGATGAGTATGATTGCCATCCCGATGAAACGCTCCAAGCGCAGTATTTCAAGAGAACTGAGACGCAATCGTAGCGACGAAACCCTCTATTTGCCAGACACGGCTCAGGCCAAAATGGAGACTCGGCGACAGCAGTCTAAGCAGCAATTTATGAGCATCAGCGAATCCACGGTCAATGAGGTCAAACAAAGACTAGAGCGATATCACAGCCCAGAATAAAGCTCTGGACGACTGGCCGACGAGGGACTTGAAAGCCTCAGCCATGAAACGATTGCTCAAATGGTCTATGCCAATCATCAAGGGTTAGGCGAGTATCAGGGCTGCCTCAGGCAAGGACAAAAGAAGCGTCGCCTCAGGCAAAGTCTCTATCAGAAGCGAGGCGCGATACCAGGACGCCTTGGGATTGAGCCTCGTCCAGCCATTGCAGACGAGAAAACCGAGATTGGTCATTGGGAGAGCGATACCGTCATTGGGGTGAATCACACGGGCCTGATTGTGACCCATGTAGACAAAGCCTCCAAGTTCCTACTGGCTGGCTTAGCCAGGCATAAGACCGTACAGCAAAGCAATCAGGTCACAATGGGGCTGTTTGAGCAGATAGAGCAAGGGTTTCGTAAAACGATGACCTTTGATAATGGCAGAGAATTCTGCGGACATCAGGCCTTAGCACATGGCTTGGGTCTACGGTGTTTCTTTGCTAATCCTTACCACTCTTGGGAGCGGGGCTTAAATGAGCATACGAATGGGTTACTCAGACAATTCTTTCCCAAGGGTACGAATTTCAAGATTGTGAAGCCAGAGTCACTTCAACGTGCTGTAGCTTTAATCAACCATCGACCGAGAAAATCTCTTGACTATCGAACGCCTTACGAAGTACTTTATCCTCAGCCATCAGCACCTGTTGCACTTCGGATTTGAATTGGCGAAGTTTGAACAAAAGCTTCGCATCTATCACTTTTCAGTGCTTATCACTTTTCATACCAATTTAAAGCATGACGGCTACAGATCCAATTGCTGGGTAGGGGCAAGGCAATGCCTTGCCCCTACAAGATGTGTCGTCTTTTCAATTCAAATTGGTATCAGTATGGCTGTTAACGAAAGCGTTGCGAGAATGATAAAGGTGCGGTAGTTTGTTTCTCCCTTGTTGACAAATTCGCCTGTGTCAGGCTGGCATTTACGGTACTCGGCTCCGATCGATTGGTTGAGTCTCCACCAGCGGTATTGGCATTCAACGTTAGGGTGGTGGTTTTTCCAATTGGTGGCACTACAGTCAGCGTTTGCTTCGCTTGGAAATACCACTGCCCATCAGTGGTGAAGCGCACATTTGCCCCTTCCAATGTCTTGCCTTGGTTCTCTAGTGTTTGCTTCAGTGCTTTAGATTGACTGCCCGGATCGATCGCAGCGACAAAAACAACATCTGTACTGGGTTTTAGCTGCGTTTGGCTAGATTGCCAGACTTCCTGATCCTGACCATCAGTCGTGCTCTGCCACAGTTTGAGAGTCGCTTGCCATTGCCCTTGGGAAACGGTGACTGCTTGACGATCGAGGATGGCGTAATTTGAAGCGTCGTCTGTGCCGACTGATTTAGTCGACGCTGTGAGCGGACGAATGCCTTGCACAATCACTTGGCTCTGATCGGGGAAGTTGGTTCTACCTGAAACGGTGAAAACACCAGGACGATTGGATGGTTCCACCTTAAGGCTCAGTTCCACCTGGGACGATCGCTCCCTGGTACAGCTAACCGTTAGCAGCAGTAGTGAGGCGCAGATTGCTTTGACATAACGCTGAGAAGAATCATTCAGGCTCAACGTACGTGGCGATAGAAAGTTAGACATGACACATCCTTGGCTTTTATTGGTCACCGTAGACTCTGTAGCTCGGTCTCTATTACAAAGAACAATTCTCTGAGTATTTATCCGGAGCTTATTTAACTGAGTGCGTAAAGACTGGAGGAACCACGCAAGGCACAGCAAGCGCTTAGCACCTTCTTCATCTAACTGGGTTGAAATATGAATAATTCAGACAGTTTTAGGAAACCATCTAGGTGTTTTTAACCGTAGAACTTAAGGTTTGTAGCGAGTGTTCCTGGTTCAGAATCATGTTCGGATTGCATCTAGCGTTGCCTGATTGAGTTAATTTCGTGAACCGCTTTTAATGGGTAGCGTGATGGCTATCTCATTCAGAGTGTTCAGTTCAAAAAGCTAAAAAGAGCGGCATTGAGAGTTTAGTTAATCGTGGTGTGAATCGAATGACTCCTGAGCTTTCGCGGTCTACTGTATCCACCTTTCTTCCACCCTGGCACGCTGGTTTAACTAGGTCATTATCTTTAACGGCGCTTCTAGCGGTAGGAGTGGCACCAGCGAATCCAGCACCGCTCCCTACGCACGATCGTGTGGCACAATCGCCTCAGCAAGTGCTGGCTGAGGAGCAAGCTAAACTGGCAGATTTGCGCGTGAGTCAGCAGGAAGGATTACCACCTTCTGCGATCGCGGCAAAGTCGATCGCGCCGCCCCAGTCTCTGCCCGTGATGGAATCGTCTCAGTCTGGCTACAACAGCGAAGATGAGCTGATTCAACAGATGGCTGGCAAGGCAGCAACGACGCGTGCCAAACCAGCCAAAGCTAAGCTACCCGCTTTTTCGCCACCATCCGCTGCCACGACGGCATCGATCACAACGACACCTGCGACAGTGGTATCGAAGCGTAAAGCAACCGCTGCCGCAACCCGGAAGCCGTTTCTGATCACGGCTGGGATGAATTCCGATCTGGGACTGGAGCTATTTGCACCGTTACCAGGCAGTCGCTGTAGTGTAGCCAATTGTAAGGGTTCTCCGCTTTTGGTGACATCACTGCCCCGCTTCGGTTTGCAAACGATCGCGCAGTCAACCCCACCACCGCCCTACTCGACGCTGCCTACGCCCAGTCTTCTGGACGGGTCAATGTCAACTGGAGTCATGCCAATGGGATCAATGCCTCCTGGCGTGATGTCACCTGGAGCCGTGACCAATGAGCCGCTGTTGCCAACCAGCAGCAGCCCAGCCAGCATTCAACCCCCGGCGTTTAGAACGCAGCCTGTGCTTGCACCAACCCCCCGAAAAACGCTACTCCGCACCACAGCCTTAAGCGATCCATCCATCAAGCTGCAAGGTGTTTATCTTTATCAAGGCGACCAATCGTCTGCACGGGCGCGCCTGTCGATTTCGTATCCGCTCACGCCCCATCTGCTGTTTGGCGCAACCTTTGACCTGACGGATGGCAATGCGTTTTCCGATTCTCAGACGCAGGGCTTTAGCGTAAACGAGCTGTATTTTGCGGCATCGCTGCCCGCGTTGCCTAATCTGCGTTTAGTGGTCGGGCAACTGGATCTGACCTCGTATTTCGATCGCAACAGCTTTGCTAAAGACGGCGCGACTCACTTCTTTAACACGGTGTTTCAAACTAACCCAGCCCTCAGCGCCACGGGCATTTCTTCCCGTCCGGGGGCACTCGTGAACTGGACGCTAACCGACAACATTGAGGCAAAAGCAGCGGTGTTCTCGTCCTCCCGAAACTTAGGTGATTTTAGCCTGGATGGGTTTGCGGGCGAAATTGGCATCCGCTACGGCAATGCGGTCATCCGGGGCACCTACGCGACCGATCGCGATGCGGGCACACGGGATGGCTTCCGAGAGATTTTTCAGGTTGCCCGTGGGGGTGGCGTGACAGGGTTCTTGAAGGGCGATCGCGAAGAAGCGTATGGCTTAAACGGTGAGTTATTCATCCCCAACTTAAAGATGGGCATTTTTGCTCGCTATGGACGCTACAACAACGACGCGATTAATCGTAGCGCCGAAACCTATAGCCTGGGAGTCAGCTTCCTGGATGTCTTTGCGCCCGACGATCGTCTTGGGTTGGCGTATGGTCGTGGGTTATCGAACGAGTCGCTGCGGCGGCAGGCAGATGCCCGGAACCCCGACGTTCTAGAGCTTTTCTACGATTTTCGCTTGTTGCCTAACTTAAGGCTTGGCTTCTCAATTCAGGAGCGCAACGAATTCTCGGAAATTATTGCGGGTGTCCGGGTAAAGACCGAGTTTGATGTCACTCCTAGAGGTAAGGCGGCTCAGTAAATCTCACCTCAGCACCTCTCACCTCAGCACCTCTCACCTCAGCACCTCTCACCCAAGACCGCACATACCGTCATTAGCAACACTGGTGAACTATGAATCAGGGTAAGCGAACAAAAAGTTTAATCACCGCTCTCTGCCTGGGCGGACTGCTGACAGGTCTTCCTTCTATACAGCCATTAGGAATGCCAACTGCATACGCTCAGGAAGCCGTTCCAGCCGCCGTGCGCCAGGGCTTTACGCTTTTGGGGCAGGGATTGGTGAGTGATGCGATCGCGACGTTTCGGAGTGCGGTGCGACAGTACCCCAGCTCCATTGAGGCAAAGTTAGGGCTGGCGATCGCCTACCGTCGCGCTGGACGGGATGCTGATGCCTGGAACACCTATCAGCAGGTGCTGGCGCAGGAACCGACTAATCAACTGGCGCTTAAGACGATCGGCATCTTCGGTGGCTTTCGTCCAGAGTGGCAGCAGAAAGGCATCGACGCACTGACGACGCTGCTCACCCTTAATCCCAACGATCTAGATGCCCGTGCTCAACGTGCCCTGCTGTATGGCTATCAAGGGCAATTTGCCGCTGCCTTGACTGATTATGAAGTCGTGCTTCAGCAAAACCCCACGCCAGAGGTGTTGCTCGGTGCTGCCCAGGTTTACACCTACAGCGGTAATTACGCTCAGGGCTTGGCGCTCTTTAATCGCTACCAGGCATCCGGGAAACCGATTGCGGGTAAAGCCGCGATCGCCTATGCCCGATCGCTACGAGGGACGGGCAATGCGGAACAAGCCATTGCAAGCCTTCAGACCCAGTTGCCACGACAGCTCAACGCAACGGCGGTTCAAGTGCGATCGGAGCTTTCGCAGGCATATTTAGAAAATAGACAGCCAGCGGAAGCGCTGGCGGTGCTCGATCCCTTACGCGGTCGGCTGGATGCTCGCCTGTCACTGGCACGGGCGCTCAACAAAATTGGGCAGCGGCAAAACCTCCCAGCCTTATTAAATGAAGCGGCTGGCTTGTATCGCCAGGTGCTCATCACCACGCCAAATCCTTCGCCCCTGCTCGTGCGTGAAGTAGCGGATGTGTTGGGTGGAATGCCGTCACAGCGTCAGGCGGCACTCCAACTCTATACCCAGCTTGCACAACAGCAGCCAAACGATCGCGTGCTGGCATTGCAAAAGCTGACGCTGCAAAATCAACTGGGCTTGCTGTCTAAAAGCGATTTGCGGCAACAACTGCGATCGCTGCTGCAACCGTTGCCCACCAATCCTGCTGAGCAGCAGGCGATCGCGCAGGCACTTGTTCGTATCGATCCTGATCCAGACTTGCTGCCGCTTTACCAAAGTTTGCTGCAAGCAAATGTGAACGAACCGTTTCTCAACTTTCGACTGGCGCAACTCCTGATTGAGCAGAATGATCTAGCGGGGGCAAAAGCTGCTCTGACTGCCTATCAAGCCACCGCGATCGGAGCGAGAGATCAGGCTCCTCAACTGCTGCTGGCAGAAATCGATCGACGTCAGGGCAATTTGGACGCGGCTGCCCAACGCTATCAAGCGCTCAGTAGCAACACTGCTGCCGATCTGGATGTCCAGTCTGCCGCACTGCGGGGCTTGGCGGGCATTCGGCTAGCGCAAGGGCGTGCCAGCGATGCACTTGCCTTATACGACCAGCTTGTGGCTAAAAATCCTCAAGACTTGCAGGTGCAGTTAGGACGTACCAGCGTGGCGTATCAGGCTGGTCGAATTGCTGCCCCTGAAGCCGAAGCCGTGCTGAATGCCTGGTTGCAGGCTCGTTCGCCTAGCGATGCACCACCGGAACTTTATAGCCTGGTCGGAGCACTGCCGCCCTCGTCCCAGCGTGAAACGCTCTATACCAGACTCGTGGAAGCAGACCCCAGCAATGTGCAGGTGCAGGTGCGCTTGGTGCAAGTCCTTGCCCAACGTGATCCCAACCGGGCGCAGGCGCAGGTTAACCAACTGCTAGCGCGCGTTCGGAATGCTGCGTCGGGCGATCGCAATAACGTCGGGCTGTACTTTTTACAGGGACAACTCGCCCAGGCGTTAGGCAACCTAAGCCAGGCTGATGCTGCGTATCAAGCAGTTTTGGCGCGACAACCGGATAATGCCGATGCGATCGCTGCGTTGGGCGGCATTCGCTTCCAGCAACGCCGCTTTGATTCGGCAACCAGCCTGTACGCGCAGGTGCTCACGTTCAGACCGGATGATCTGGATGCCCGGAAGTCTCTAGCGGAATTAGCCGCTGCACAGGGCAATCCTTTAGAGGCAATCCAGCAGTTTGAACAGCTTCAACTGCAACAGAGCGCGAGTGGAAGTGCCGATCCAAACCTATCGCGGCGGGTGCAGCAAATTCAGGAAGACTTCCTCAAACAACGGGGCTTTCAGCCTGCCTGGGAGCGTTATTAACCTGTAACCTCTGACCTCAAAGACGGGATGGGACTAAAACGGCAATTTTGGAGGCGCAGAAAGCGGATTTTGAAGGGCTATTCACCATGCGACTAAATTTCGCTACGCCATTGATCATGACGACGCTGATACTCTCATCTGGATGGATGAGCGGCTGCCGTGGCAGTGCTCAGTTGCAAGCGCAAAATGTGCCGTCTCCAGCCAGTTCGCCTAAACCGAGCATCGCCCCTAAAGCTTCACGTCCATCACCTGTTGACCCAACGCTGCTGAAGCAGAGCTGGGAGGCGTATCGACAGCGTTTTATCCAGGCAGATGGACGAGTCATTGATTGGGAATCGGATGCTCGCTCCACCTCCGAGGGGCAGGCGTACGCGATGCTGCGATCGGTCATGATCGATGACCCCAAAACGTTTGGGCTGACGCTGACCTGGGCAGAAAAAAATCTGCGGCGCAGCGATCGGCCTTCAGACACCCTCTGGTCGTGGAAGTGGGGACGCTATGCCAAAAAGCAGTGGGGCATTCTCGATCGCAACTTTGCCAGCGATGCCGATGTCGATGCCATTACCGCGCTGATTTTAGCCAGTCGTCGTTGGAAGCGCCCGGATTACTTAAGTTTGGCGCAGAGCAAGCTACAGGATTTATGGGCATTAGCCGTCATCCCTGTTGGCAACCAGCGCTACCTTTTACCGGGACCGCGTGAGGCGTTTCAGCAACCCACCAAGCTTTTGCTCAATCCGTCCTATTTTTCGCCTGCTGCCTTTCGTCTGTTTGCTCAGGTCGATCGCACTCACGATTGGCTGAGCCTGGTCAACAGCAGCTATCGGGTACTAGAGGATTCGGCATCCCTCTCGACGCTCAAGCTGCCCAGCGATTGGCTCGCTCTCGATACCACAACCGGACAATTTCAACCGCTCTTAGGCACCGAGCCAGTCTTCAGCCGCTATGGGTTTGATGCGTACCGCGTGTGGTGGCGGCTTGCTCTGGATGCTACCTGGTATGGCGAGCCGCGAGCCAAACGCTATTTACGGCAGCACATGGGTTCTTTGCGGCAGATGTGGCGATCGCAGCAAAAAATTCCCGCCCAGATCGATCTTCAAGGCAAGCCTGTCGTCGCTTATGAAGCCCTCTCTCAATACGGCGCGCTCTATGCAGCGTTTCGCCTGATTGATCCGCCGCTGGCCGAAGAGATCTATCAGAAGAAAATCATGCCCCGGTATCGCAGCGGGATCTGGGAGAACAACTCTGCTTACTACACCCAAAACTTAGTCTGGTTTGGGTTGATCCCTTCAACTGCAATTTCGGCTCCGCTCCTGCACCCTGCCAACGTTAAGTAGTCCGACAGAATTATTTTCACACTAGCTTCGCGACAATCCAGCCTTTCAGCTACTTTTTTGTGTAATTGATTTCGTTTAACTACTTACCCAACACCCCCATCCATGAAACGTTTTTTCCATCGGCTTCGACCGCTCTCTCGATCGTCCGGTCAACCTCTCAACCTCATGCCCCTGGGTTGGTTACTGCTGTTCTGCTGTGGCGTTTTTATGACTGGTGGCATATCGCTGCTGCATGGTCAATGGGATGCACCCGCTGTGGCTCAGTCTACGAACGTCCAAAAGCAAGAAGATCAGGTGATTCGGGCTTTCACACTGCCCAAAGCGCCAAGTGAAGCACCTGTGTATCGTCCAGCGCCGCCTGTGGAAGAGGCTCCGGCTCAGTCAGCTCCCGAATCAACGCCTGCACCTGTGACTTCCACGCCTGCGCCAGCAAAAGCCGCTGCCAAGCCCAGCGGTGCCCTCAAGAAAGCACCTGCCAGCCAGTACGTTTTGGAGTTCAACCGCAGCCCAATCGTGGGTAATCGTCTGAGACTGCAAGGGGTTTATGCCGAAACCCAACTGGCATTTACCCGCCCTCGCAACTGGAACCTCCAGTCTGCCAGGGCGCTTATTCGCTTTCAGCACTCGCCTGCACTCCTGGCAAGCCGATCGAACCTGACGGTTCGGGTGAATGGCACCAGCGTTGGCAGCACGCCGCTCAATCGCAAGCAGTCTCAAATTGGTCAGGTTTTGGTCGAGATTCCAACCAATCTGATTCAGGACACAAACGATATTGCGATCGTGGCGCAGCAGAATGTGGATTCAAAATGCTCAAACCCAGCCGACCCAATGCTATGGACAGAAGTGTTACCAGACTCCAAACTACTGTTTGACTACCAACCCCAACCCGTACCGTTGGATCTGAGCCGCTTTCCCTATCCCTTTTTTGACAGCCTGAGCCTGGATGCCAATCGTCTGGCGTATGTCCGCCCAGCGACCATGAGTGAGTCCTGGCTCACGGCGATGGGACGGTTTCAAGCGGCAATGGGGCGGCTAGCAGACTTTCGCCCGTTGGACACTCGCTTTGTGAAAGGTGTTGAGGACTTGGAGTGGAACGATCGCCTGGTCATCTTAGGCACCCCTGCCGAGCAGCCGCTCTTAAAGTCACTCAAGCTGCCGTTTGCGGTTTCTGGCAACCAGATCATTGATGGAGCAAAAAACGCGCTGCCGGGTGATGTGGGCGTGTTAATGCTGGCAGCAACACCCAAAGGCGGCAATCCTATCCTGGTCGTCACGGGCAACGGAGCGGAAGGCGTATCCAAAGCGGCACAATTTCTCGTACAGCCTAAAAACCGCCGGATTGCTTCTGGACAAGCCGTTTTGGTGGATAGTCTGGACGATGTGTCTACGCCAGCAGCCCGTCAGTGGGAGAGAGCCATCCCAGACGCAAATGAATTCAAGCTGAGTGCTTTAAGGGGAGCGGATCAGGAACCGTTCCAGGACACAACGGTACGCGGTGCGTCAGCCCCCCTCGTAGAGCTAAACTTCCGCGCCCTACCCGATGACCACTTCACGCGGGGCAGCTCGATGGAACTGGTTTACAGCTACAGCCCTCAGGTAAATCCCCGTACGTCGGCAGTCGAAGTGCTGCTGGATGGTGTAGTCGTGGGCGGCAAACGACTGACCTCAGACACGGGCGCGACCAGAGAATCTGTCAATGTGAATCTGCCTGAAAACTTGATCACGCCCACCTCGAAGCTGGCGATCGCCTTTCGCCTGAGTGCCCGCGAGCAAGGGCAGTGTGGAGTCGTCACTGACCAGCAGTTGTGGGGCACGGTGCACGCCAACGACACGCGCTTCAAGCTCAAGCGCGATCAATCGGTGCAGTTGCCTGATCTAAAACTACTTCAGGTGGGCTATCCGTTTGCAGCACCGCAGGATTTGTCAGGAACCGCGATCGTCGTGCCCGACTCGCCCTCTGAAACGGAACTGCTGACGATGCTGGCATTTAGCGAACGCTTGGGACGATTGAGTCAGGCTGAGTCCGTGAAGCTGGATGTCTATACCGCAGGCAGCCTGCCCGACGATGTGCGTCAAAGCCGTAATCTGGTCGGTGTTGGCACCCGCGATAAGTTTCCCTTCAACGAAGCGTTTACAAGCAAGCAAGGCTTTAGCCTGGGCAGCGCCTTTTCTCGCCTGTGGAACCAGCAAAAAATCCAAACGCTGCCAGACAAAGGCGGGGTGATTAAAGAAGTCATGTCGCCCTGGAACGGAAACCGCACGTTGCTGGCGTTGAGCGGACAGCAGGCAAGCGGGCTAAGCACGGTGAAAGACATCTTAAACAAAGATCCCTGGTTCTTTCAGGTCAAAGGCGACACGGTGCTGATTAGCGCCAACTCGCAAGCCACGTCAGACTTTGATCCGGATGCCTATCAGCTTGAGTTTTTACAGCAAGAGCCACAGCGTCGGATTGCGAAAATGAATCTGCTCGCCACCACGTCCCGCTTCCTTCAGGACAACTGGTTCCTGCTGCCAACGGGCATCGTGACGGTGTGTCTACTGCTCTACGGCATTGTTCAACTGTACATTAAGCGCCTTGAAGGAGAGAAGCCATGACAAATCCAGCGGCTGAAGTGCAGTCTGAGCGTCGTCGCGGGAAGGCAGAGCGGCTGACCATCTGGCTGACGGAATGGCTCCCTCATGTGTTCGATCGCGCCTTTCGGTTTGCGCCCAATGTCCAGTTGCTCTGGCTGGTCGTACTACTGCTACTGCTGTCGATCCCGTTGATTGTCACCCCGTTGACAACCTGGCAGCAGACGATCGTGGCATTGCTGTTAATCCTGCTGGGCTGGGTCATCATCCAGATCGAGCAACGCTACGGCGACCGCCATACCAGCGAATATCTGCACCTGTTCATGGTGTGGCTCAGCCTGATCACCACATTTCGCTATGTCTATTACCGCAGTAGCTACACGCTGAATCTGGATGGTTGGCTCAACGGCACGTTTAGCATCTTGCTCTTTGGGGCAGAACTGTACGCCATCATGACGCTGGCGCTTGCCTTTTTCCAGACGCTTAAGCTCAAAGATCGCCATCCGCCTGATCTATCAGCCATCCCAGAGCAGCAGTGGTCTACCGTCGATATCTACATTCCCACTTATAACGAGGATGTTGAGATTGTGCGCAAAACGGTACTGGGAGCGCTGGCGATCGACTATCCTGCCAACAAAAAGCGCGTCTACATTCTGGATGATGGTCGGGCTGAAAAGTACCGTGCCCGTCGGGAAGCACTGCGCCAGATGTCTGCGGAGCTAGGCTGCACGCTGATGACGCGAGACAACAACGACCACGCCAAAGCGGGCAACATCAATACCGCCATGCGCAAGACCAGCGGTACGTTGATCCTGATCCTGGACTGTGATCACATCCCCACGCGAGACTTTCTGAAAAATACGGTCGGCTTTTTTCAAAATCCCAAAGTGGCGCTCGTGCAAACCCCGCACTGGTTCTACAACCCCGACCCCTTTGAGCGCAACTTATTGACAGCAGGTAAAGTACCTGTGGGCAATGAGTTGTTCTATAAGGTGCTGCAAAAAGGGAATGATTTCTGGAACGCAGCGTTCTTTTGCGGCTCTGCTGCCGTAATCCGTAAAGACTATGTGCTGGAAATTGGCGGCATTGCGACCGAAACGGTCACCGAGGATTGTCATACCTCCTTTCGCCTGCATTCGCTGGGCTACGAGTCGGTCTACTACGACAAAATTATGGTGGCAGGGTTGGCACCAGAGAAGTTTTCCGCCTACGTGGGTCAGCAGGTGCGCTGGGCACGGGGCATGGCGCAAATTCTGCGTCTGGAAAATCCGTTGCTCAATCCCCGGCTGCGGCTTACCATTCCGCAACGGCTCTGTTACTTTAGCGCCACATCGCACTTTTTCTATGGCTTTCCGCGCTTGATGTACGCGATCGCCCCCACGCTTTTCCTCCTCTTTGGCATCAACCCGATTCGGGGTTTGGGACTAGAAACGCTGGCATACGCCATGCCGCATATCTTCCTGTCCACCTACGCCAACCACATCACCTACAAAAACGTCCGCTTTTCCTTCTGGAACGAAATTTACGAATTTGCGCTGTCGTTTCAGGCAGGTATTGTGACGTTGCTGGCGCTAATCAACCCCAAACTGGGCAGCTTTAACGTCACCGATAAGGGCACCTCCGTCACCAAACGGAGCTTTGATTGGCGATCGGCTCGTGTGCTGGTCATCGTCACAAGTCTGGTCGTGCTGTCGGTGTTAGCGGTACCGCTATGGCTCATTCTCCGCCCCGAAGTAACGGAAGCCGTCATCACCAATATGTTCTGGTGCTTTTTCAACCTGGTTTTGCTCATTTCAGCACTGCTAGTTTCCTTTGAGCAGCCACAGTTGCGACGGGCGCATCGGCTCGATCGCAAGCTGGGAGCCATCATTTACAGCCAGGGACAGGGATGGCGAGGCTACACCATCAACGTGAGCGAAACGGGCTGTCAACTGCTGTTGGATAGCTGGCTGAACCTCCCCGACGAAATTGAGCTGGAGTTAATTGGCGATTACGGCACCCGCGCTTTTGTGAACGCTCGTATCGTTCGAGTAACGCTCATTAATGAAACGCAAGTCGTGATGGCGATCGACTTCCTGGAAACCAGTCGCGCCCAACTGGATGCCCTCAGCCTGGTGATCTACTCCGATGTGCGGGAATGGTACTCCCAGGAACGCGGCATTGTCGATGACCCCATGGAATCGTTCAAGTTCATCGCTACCAGCGTGTCGCGATCGTTCCGGGAGCCAAAACCTGCCATGAGCGCGACCCCTGTGCGAAAGCGGATTCGCGCCCTGACTCAGCTTTACTGGGAAGGACAGTTCTACACCGCGATCGCTACCGAAATTGGTGTTCGCAGTTTGCGACTGGAGCTAGAAAGTGCGGTGATTCAAAACCTGGACGCAATGGAGAAAGCGAAAGCGTTGGTGGGCTTACTCATTAGTCAAACGGCTGATGACGCGTTGCCAAAACGCCTGCTGGCACAGGTACAAACCGTCGAAACCTTTAGCGACGAGTCGGGCAGCAAAATTGCGATCGAGGTCAGCTTCCCAGAGAACTTGCGCGATCGGCAAGTTGGCAAAATCAAAGAGTTGGTGGAGACGTTGAATTAGCGTGTCCTATTCCACACTGGCAAGAATCTGTCCAATCTCTTGAGGTGTTGCACCAGTGGCTAACATGGCTCGAATCAAGAGTTCGATCGACACGGACGCATCGCCATTTTCAGCGTTCGCAATCCGTGGCTGGCTGGAGTTCATTTTGGCGGCAAGTTCCGCTTGAGTCATCAGTTTTTGCCGTCGTTCCTTTAAGCTGCGGCTAAGCGCCAGCTTCATTTCAACCAAAACCGTTTCTTCAGGTGTCAACCCCAAAAAATTTGCGACAGTGCCAACTGTCCAACCCTTCGATTCCAACCGCTCTCGTTTGGTTTGATCCATGACTTTACTCCCGTTGGTCAGTGTCGTATTTGCTCGATCGCTTTTTGCAAAGCTCAATCACTTTTTTGGGTGTTGCTCTGGTTGTTTTGACGAACACCTCAATCAGCAAAATGGCATCATCATCAATGCGGTAGATGATTCTCCAGCTTTTCTCTGCATCTCGAATCCGTAGCTCATGGCAATGACTGCCGATGCTTGGCATCGGGCGTGAAGGCGGTAAGCCCATTAATTCACCGTCTTGCAAGCGTCTTAGCAGCACACCCGCTTCAAGCCGCGCTGCTCGACTCAATGGCGGTGTTTTCACCTCACCATGCAGCCAGACTAATGGTTTACCCTGATAATCCATACGCACTTAGATCATATTTGATATAAAGCATGACGACTACCACAAGGTTCCCAATTTATGCGATCGCTCACTCATACTTTCAGCCATAACGCGCGATCGAGGTTAGCTTTCCAGAGAATCTGCGCGATCGGCAGGGCAGCAAAATCAAAGAGTTGGTGGAGACGTTGAGTTAGTCGATCGGGTTAGTGCGGCGTGGCGATCAGGATCTCTCCATAAAGCCACCGAGCTAGGTTTTCTGAGTCCTCATAAATTCTGTATGAATAACTCTTCGATCGCTCAGGCTAAAATGCAAGGGTAACCTTGCAACAAGGTCAAAGCCATGACAGCTCGACAACCCCGTTATGCGAAAGAAGAATACGCTCATCGTGGCAATGAGCTTTACGAGTCTCAGGTACGATCTCAGGTTGAGGACGGCAATCATGGCAAGATTGTAGCGATCGACATTGAAACCGGAGCGTTTGAAGTGGCAGAGGATACGATCACCGCTACCGATCGCCTTTATGAGCGTGTCCCGGATGCTCAGCCTTGGGTGATTCGGATTGGGCATCGCACAGTGTATCGTTTTGGTTCGCGCAGCTTGAAGCCGTCAGTATGATGCAAGGTTGGGTGAATCAGAACTGTGAAGCAATGCTGCCGATCGTTGTCGGTCATGACAATGCATCGAAGCAAATGGTTGAGGCATTGATTGACACGGGATTTTCAGGCTTTCTATCCCTGCCATTGTCTATGGTTAAATCACTGGAGCTACCTTGGATATTCAGTGATTTTGTTACATTGGGCGATGGCAGTGAAGTTATTTTTCAGATGTATCGAGCGATCGTCATTTGGGATGGACAGTATAAGGTCGTAGATGTGGCAGCATCAGAATCGGAACCCCTTTTAGGAATGAGTTTGCTGTATGGATTCAAGCTGCAAATTGAAGCAATGGAGCGCGGCATTGTGACGATCGAAGCCTTGAAGTAGAGCAAGGCAGTCAGTGAGGGGCGATCGCTCACCCATACTTTCAGCCATAACGCGCAATCGAGGTCAGCTTCCCGGAGAATTTGCGCGATCGGCAGGTCGGCAAAATCAAAGATCTGGTGGAAACGTTGAATTAATGGTTAGCAAGAGGGTCACTGAGTTTCTTGATCTCGGTAAAATAGACGAATCATTGCAATTGATGATTGTAAAAACCGATGAATTACCGAGACATCATCACAATTGAGCCTGGAAAGCGCGGTGGCAAACCCTGTGTTCGTGGCTTACGCATTACAGTTTATGAAGTGCTTGAGTACCTGGCTTCCGAGATGACCGAAGCAGAAATTCTGGACGATTTTCCCGATCTGACGCGAGATGATTTAAAAGCCTGTATTGCTTATGCGGCTGACCGTGAGCGTCGCTTTATGACTGCTCCATTCTCGACATGAAATTACTTTTCGATGAAAACTTATCGCCCAAGTTGCCGAGCCGTTTAAGCGATCTATTTCCACAGTCGCTTCACGTCCGAGATGTGGATATGAAAGCAACGATAGACCCGATCGTTTGGGATTATGCAAAAGATAACCATTTGATGATTGTCTCGAAAGATGCAGATATGCACGACCTGAGCTTGGTGTTGGGAAAGCCACCGAAAGTGATTTGGCTTCGCCTTGGAAACTGCTCAACACGACAAGTTGAACAATTGCTGCGACGGGATTTTGACGCTATTCGATTATTTCATGAGGATGAAAGTTTATCGCTGCTTGCGTTATGCTGATGTACAAACGCTGAATTAATCGATCGCGGTGGTACGGCAAAGCGATCGTTATCTCTCCACAAACCCACTAGAGCTAAGTTTTCTTAGCCCTGAAAAATTCTGCATGATTAACCGTTTTCTTGGAAGAGGGTGATTAGCCGGATCTGAAGCCGGCTAAGATCCCAATTTGGGTAGTTATGCAGACAAACTCTCAGCCTATCCCCCCGATGCTGGATTTTATCCAGATCCCGATCTGTCTAATCACCCAAAATCGGGTGGTTAGACAGATTGGAGAGGCTAAGATCAGTCTAAACGATAGTTATACGGCTTAGGTTGTCGGTCGGGGCTGTATTGCAAGATAACTGGTTTGCAAGCTTATTCGCTGACTGTCTGAGAGTTCCTGGATCTAACCAATAAGCCATGTTTGGGCGCAAAAATCATCGCAGTCA
>ENA-ORBV01002274-ORBV01002274.1-microbial-mat-metagenome-genome-assembly--contig:-NODE-2274-length-40877-cov-14.491299_pt1 | contig 40877 bp, 39 predicted proteins | sample MGYA00237777_ERZ505514 | MGnify/ENA primary metagenome ERZ505514 (study PRJEB26160, sample SAMN06269048) | microbial mat metagenome | isolation source: Oligotrophic lake microbial mat | place... | reverse complement strand
TGATGTAAGACGGGCTTTGCCTGCTATCGCTGCTTGAATTCAGAATCCCCTCGCCTTAAGGCAGGGGAGTATGTCAATCTCAGATAATTCTATGCCCTGACATGAGAGGACTGCGGTTAAAAGTGCGATCGATCCGAAGCGATCGAGGTTCATAGTTTCTGGTAATTAGTAAATCTGTTTATACCCCATCTCACTCATTTTATCGTTATCTTGTTTTGCTCCTTCTAGATCGCCAAGCTGATGACGAGATCCAGCACGGATTACATAGGCTTCGACATTTTCAGGATCGTTACGGAGGATTTGATTTGCTCCTTCGATCGCTTTTTTGTGGTTATTCATCGCAGCATAAACCCGCGTTCGTTTAGCATAGACTTCCATATCTTTGGGATAGAGTTGCAAAGCTTTGCTGTAATCGTCGATCGATTCTTTATATTGGTGCAGAGAATTGTGAGCATCGGCTCGATCGATGTAGGCTTTTCGAGCTTTGGGATTAAAGCGCAGGGCGAGATTGGCGATCGCAAAAATGAGTGGGTAAGTCGCAACAACCTAAATAATCCAATTTGGCATGTCAATCATCCAGCTTGAGACTCGATCGAGTTTGTCTTGGTTGTGTCTATATTATTGGAAATCCTTCCCTGAGTAAAATTTTGGGCTAACTATCTTAAACTATTGAGTAATTGGCATTTGTAGAGGACTGATGAATTATCTCGTAGCAGTATTGAGCGATCGAATCCAGGCCGAAGAAGTTTACACAGCTTTAGAGCGAGCCAGCATACCCCTAACTCAAGTTTCGATCTTAGGCAAGGGCTATAAAAGTGCGGATGAGTTTGGCTTAATTAACCCAAATCAACAAGCAAAGAAGGCTGCAACTTTTATGTCTTATTGGCTAGTGCCGTTTGGATTTTTTGCTGGTTTGGGCTTTAGCCTCATTGCCAACCTCCACACATTTGCGTGGGCGGGTGTAATTGGCGATCATTTGATTGGTGGCCTATTAGGTGCGATCGCCGCAGCAATGGGAAGCGTATTTGTCGGCGGCGGCGTGGGTTTAGCCTCTGGTAGTGGGGATGCTCTGCCCTATCGTAACCGCCTCGATGAAGGCAAGTATTTAATCATTGTCAGAGGTGCAGAAAGTCTCACAAATAGAGCTACAGCGATCATCCAGCCCTTTGCCCCAGAAAACCTTCAAGGTTACAGCGAGGTTTAATTTGAAATTTAGATCAGTTCCGAAAAATCTTTGACTTCAAAGTATTGGCGAAACTTATCTGTTACCTGTAACCAGTACGATCGACCCGCCCCATCTTGCCGCCGTTTTCGGACAAACCCTTGCGCCACTAGCTCATGCACATGTTCGTAGGCACCTGAACCACGCAACTCGATCAGATCCGATTGGGTGATCGGGCTTTTGAGCGCGATCGCCGCCAGAGTTCGCAATTCACCACGGCCCAAATCGGCAGGAATAATCTTTTGCACAAGGTCGGTGTATTCAAGCCGCAACCGTAGGGCAAAGCCTTCGTTGGTTTCGACAATCTCTAAGGCACTGCCCCGATGTGCGTAGTCTGCCATCAAGTCAATCAGACCATCTTCGGCAGTCTGCTGGTCGCAGCTTGCATATTCCGCGATCGAACTGACACTCAAGGGTTGAGCTTTCAGGTATAAAATTGCTTCGATCTTTTGCTTTAGTGTAGATAACTCAGTCATGGCAAGATTGTACTCATATCCCGCAATACTAAAACCATTTGCCGCTAATCGGAGCAACCAAATTATGCCAGATTCTATGATGTACCAAGAAGATAACTACGTCGTGCTGCCTCCCAGTATGCAAGAGCAGTTCGTAAAGCTGCCTGAACTAGAGGATATTCTTCGAGGATTGCTAGCCCAAAATCAGGATCGCTTGCCTGTAGATCTACAAAAATTCCCTTCGATCGAACAGCAAGTAGAATGCTTAATCAAGACCGCCTGTGAATTTGAGTCTGAAGATGGTACTTGGCAGTGGTTTGTCGTGCGTCTAGAAAAACCAAAAGGGAAATAAGCATGAGTTTAACTTTTGCCGATCTGTTTGCGGGTATTGGTGGATTTAGAACAGCCTTAGAAAGTGTTGGGGGAAAATGTGCATTTTCTTCGGAATGGGATAAATATGCTCAAACAACCTATGAAGCTAACTTTGGCGATCTACCTCATGGTGATATTACTGAGATTCATGAATCCTCGATTCCAGACATCGATATATTAACTGCTGGATTTCCATGTCAACCATTTAGCTCAATGGGCAAACGTGAAGGTTTTGAGCATCCTACCCAAGGAACTTTGTTTTATGACGTAGTTAGAATTTTAAAAGCTAAAAGACCTAAAGCATTTATTTTAGAGAATGTTGAAGGCTTGTTGACCCATGATGGTGGTAAAACTTTAAACGTCATATTAGACACCTTATCTGTCTCGGTAAATGGACAATACCTTTTTTTCAGCGATCCTGATGTTAGATACCATGTTTTTTGGCGTGTGTTAGATGCAAAGGACTATGGAGTGCCTCAAACTAGAAAAAGGATTTTTATTGTAGGGATATCTGAACAGACTTTTAAAGAAGTTCCTGATTTTAGCTTTCCTCCTCCCTTCAAGCATAAAAAATCTATAGGTTCATATATTGAAGAGAATATAACTGGCTATTCAATATCAAAGCATTTACAAGATTCCTACCTATTTAAATTGAATGATGGAAGACCAGAATTAATCGATAAAAATTCCACGATTCAAGTCAAGACCTTAGTTTCGACCTATCACAAAATCCAAAGATTAACAGGAACTTTTGTTAAAGGTGGCGAAACTGGGATCAGACTACTTAGCGAAAACGAATGTAAAGCAATTATGGGGTATCCTAAAAACTTTGTGATCCCAGTTTCTAGAACACAGATGTACAGACAGTTTGGGAATTCCGTTGCTGTTCCTGTCGTCCGCGAAGTTGCAAAAAGCTTGATAAGTTGTCTCAAGAAACATCAGGTTATTCCAAATAAACCTAACAAAGAAGCGGAACTGATAAATGCCTAAAGACGACACAGAAATTACACAGGTCAATATTGCTCAAATCAACATTATTAAGGAGTACTTCCAAATGCATCCTAATGTTGAGATCGGAACGAAAGATGTTGTAGATTGGGCAGTTTCAACTTATTTAGAGCGTACAGGGAAAATTTTTAGAGATCCCGATCGTGGGGTCAGATCTCTGTATCAAAGGGGATTTCTCCAAAAAGTTGCAAAGGGAATATACAAATACAATCCTGAATATGCAGAAAATAAACGCCAAGAAGATTTTACAACCGTCCAGAAAAATAAGATTTTAAAGCGGGATGGGTACAAATGCGTGATTTGTGGAGCAGGTAGGGAAAATGGGGCTGAATTACATGTCGATCACATTAAACCCAAAGATATGGGAGGTTTAGCGACGATCGAGAATGGACAAACTTTGTGTAGTCGCCATAATTTTTTAAAGAAAAATCTCAACCAAACAGAGACAGGCAAAAAAATGTTTATTCGCTTGTATGAACTTTCCAAGAAAGAACAGGATCGGGAGCTACAGGATTTTTGTACGCAGATACTTCAGACTTTTGATAATTTTGGTATTAATGGGCATATTGAATGGAAAAAATGATGCCAAAGCCTGATAAACCTAGGCTGGATTATCGGCTTTAGTGTTGAGGCAGAAAATGATATCGCGTGCTTGAGATTCAGGCTTTGGCGATTGGGAGTTCTTGCCAGTTGGTGGTGTAGCGTTGAGAGCGGTGATCGGATTTGGCTTTCCAGGGAGCTTGTGTGCCTGAAGCCGCATATTTGAGCGTACCCGATCCCATGTGAGTGTTGATTCGATCGATCACTTGCATGAGTTGGTTTTTTCGAGTCTGTCGATCGACATGATCGAATCCAGACTCGAACCGATCGAATAAATCTGTTTGGACTTGATTGGCTGGCACTAGCCCAGATAGAGATATCCCCAGTTTTTTAAAACTATAGCCCTGTTCAAATATGGCTTCTAGCCCTTCGATCGCATGGTGAGTTAGATCTGGTGTGTAGTTGCTAGCAATAGGAAGCTTGATCGTGATCGAATTGCGATATTGTGGCTCGTCCTTAAACTGATTGGTGATTAGGGAGATTGTCATTTGGCTGGCGGCAAGTCGATCGCGGCGTAATTTTTCGGAGGCAATGGCAGCATAGGTCGCAACCGCTTCTTTTAGTTCTGCCAAGGATTTCACTGGCTCCCCAAACGTGCGAAATACCTGAGTTCCCTGCCTCTGACTTGGTAAACATTCGAGTGAGAAGCAAGAGATCCCCCGCAATTCCAATACAGCTCGCACTCCTTGGATACCAATTACTTGCCTTACCAATTCTTCATTGGCATCTCGTAGCTCTAAAGCTGTATGGATACCAACCTCGATCAATTCTCTGGCGTAATTACGACCAATTCCCCAAATATCATTCACCATCGTATGAGCGAGAGCGGTTTCTAGCTCAGTTTTATTGGCGATCGACACAACACCCTGACCAGATATTTTTGCCATCCGATTGGCAATTTTTGCTAATGTCTTAGTCGTAGCAATCCCGATCGATACAGGGATTCCCGTCCATTGTTGTACCGTAGTCCGAATCTTTTCGCCATAGGAAAATGCGACTTCGGCACAAAATTCGCTCAGGGCTTCTGTCTTTAAACCTCTGACAATGGGAATGGGCAAATCTCTTTTAATCCATTCAGGCAAAATTGATAGTGGGCTGTCAACTGCTTTTTGAGCATCGCGATCGAATGAACTGATGCATCCTGATAGATCGAGAAAGGCTTCATCGATCGAATACACTTCCATTTCTGAGGCAAAGTTGGTCAGCGTTTCCATCACTCGTTGGGAGAGATCGCCATAGAGCGCATAGTTAGACGAGAACACAGCAATCTTATGCTCTTGCACAAGCGGTTTAATTTTAAACAAAGGTACGCCTGTCTTAATTCCTAACTGCTTGGCTCGATCGCATTTAGAAACCACACAGCCATCATTATTTGACAACACAATTACGGGTCTATTTTCTAGTTTGGGATTGAACACTCGCTCACAGGAAACATAAAAGTTGTTGCAGTCAACTAATGCGAACAGTTTGGTCATAGTCTTTAAATTCCTTTATAGATCGTGTTTTGCATCTCGCACCAACTAAACGAAGTGGATTACAGTTGTAACGACACCCCAGATTAGGAAGTCCATCTCAGCAGAGATTTGTAATGGTTGATAGTTGCTGTTATCAGGCATCAGCCACAGTTTCTCTTTGACCTGCCGCAGTCGCTTGACTGTTAGCTCTCCATTCACGACCGCAATCACGATTTTGCCATTGGTAGGCAAGATCGCTCGATCGACAATTAACATATCCTTGGGATGGATACCTGCATCGATCATGGAATCTCCTACCACGCGCACAAAAAAAGTAGCGGCAGGATGCTTAACCAGATAGCGATTAAGATCGAGTTTGCCTTCGATATAGTCTTCCGCAGGAGAAGGAAAACCCGCCGACACAGGCTGCATATATAGCGGTAGCCTCAATTTGGTTGAGGAGTCGGGGGTATAGAGTCGATCGACCATAGTAGAGGCACATTCCATAATCTGTTTGATTAATGTACGCTTATCAAACCACGAAATGCGTCGTGAAGCAAGTACTTTTTTGCGATCTCTCAAAACCCTACCCCTCAAAGCTATTCAAGGAAATAAGACCTAAATGTGATCTTGGTCACACAGGTTGAAGGTATAAATCACGATCGATCTCGATCTTGTATCACTTACCTCAAGCGGAATTGGGTAGATCATAGTCGTATCAATCTAGTGAGGGTAAGGCAATGAAATTTGAAGCTTTGGCTACGGCAGCATTATTAACCGCAATCATTGGCTTTGCAATTCCCGCAAAAGCTGAACCACTAAATCAAACAACTGTCGATCGTAATGTCGTCGCTGCTTCTAATTTGAGTTCTGGTTCGATGCCTCTAAGTAACCTCAAAGAAGCTACAGAATTGCAGTTCACAACTTACAACCCCTATCCCTTTGGAACTGTTGAGGGCATCGTCGTAATCGATCGTCAACATGGTATTGGCTGCATCGTTGGCTCTCAAGATGATGCCGATGGCTCAGTGCTTTGCGGTTCGATCGATAATGATTAGTCGAGTTTTCGATCGTTGTCAAGCACGATAAACACGAAGAAATTCTCGCTATACTGATCTGTGGGACATTTAGGAGGTAGATCTATGGCGATCGATACAGTCAACCCAGCCACAGGTGAGACACTCAAAACCTTTACGCCTCTAACTGAAGCCGAAATTGAAACCAAGATTGCGCTGGCAGAACGGACTTTTAAGCAATATCGCCAAATAAACTTTAGCCAAAAAGCGCAGTGGTTAATCAAGGCGGCGGATCTACTCGAAACCGATAAGCAGAAATTTGGTGAGTTGATCACGCTGGAAATGGGCAAGACGATCGAAAGTTCGATCGCCGAAGTGGAAAAATGTGCGTTTGTCTGTCGGTTCTATGCCGAACACGCCGAGCAATATTTAGCCGATCGACACATTACTACTGATGCTAGTCAAAGCTTTGTGCGCTATCAGCCGTTGGGTATTATTCTGGCTGTGATGCCGTGGAATTTTCCATTCTGGCAGGTGTTTCGATTTGCCGCTCCAGCTTTAATGGCGGGCAATGTCAGTTTGCTCAAACATGCTTCTAATGTGCCGCAGTGTGCGTTGGCGATCGATCGAATATTCAGTCAGGCAGGATTTCCCTCTGGCACGTTTCAGACATTACTGATTGGAGCCGATCGGGTAAAGGCGATTATTCAAGATGATCGAGTCAAAGCAGCCACGCTTACAGGTAGCGAACATGCAGGACAAAGCTTAGCCGCCGCCGCAGGTGATGCACTCAAGAAAGTCGTATTGGAATTAGGGGGCAGCGACCCGTTTATCGTGCTGGAAAGTGCGGATCTAGAAATGGCGGTGGCGACGGCGGTGACAGCGAGGATGTTGAATAGTGGGCAGTCTTGCATTGCGGCGAAACGGTTTATTATTGCCGATCCGATCTTCGATCGATTTCAACAGAAGCTGGTGGAGCGGTATCAACTACTCAAGGTTGGCGATCCGATGCTAGCCGATACTGATATTGGGCCGATGGCGACACGACAAATTCGCGATCGACTCGATGCTCAGGTGCAGAAATCCGTGCAGATGGGCGCAAAGTTACTGATGGGAGGCAAACCTGATTTCGATCGACCAGGGAATTTTTATCCACCGACAATTTTGACTGATATTCCTGCTAATGCGCCTGCCTACAGCGATGAGATGTTTGGGCCTGTGGCAGCTCTATTTCGGGTCAAGGATATTGACGAGTCGATCGAACTAGCGAACAGTACAGTATTTGGCTTGGGCGCGAGTGCTTGGACAAACGACTCGATCGAGCAAGCGCGATTGATTAACGAACTCGAAGCAGGTGCAGTTTTTATTAATGGTATGGTCAAATCCGATCCGCGATTACCTTTTGGCGGCATCAAGCGATCGGGTTACGGTAGAGAATTGAGCAGTGAAGGGATTCAAGAATTTGTCAACATCAAAACCGTGTGGGTTAAGTAGTGAGGAGTCAACAACATGAACACAGCAGAATTACTAGTGCAATGCCTTGAAAATGAGGGTGTGGAGTATATTTTTGGGCTGCCTGGTGAAGAGAATATGGAAGTTCTCAATGCCTTAGAACATTCTTCGATTCGATTTATTACAACCCGCCACGAACAAGGCGCGGCATTCATGGCAGATGTCTATGGGCGATTGACGGGCAAACCTGGAGTTTGCCTCTCTACCCTAGGTCCAGGTGCAACGAATCTGATGACTGGTGTTGCTGATGCCAATCTTGACTGTGCGCCATTGGTAGCAATTACAGGACAGGTGGGAACCGATCGAATGCATATCGACTCGCATCAATATCTCGATCTAGTGGCGATGTTTGCACCAGTAACGAAATGGAACGCTCAGATCGTCCGACCCAGCATTACCCCCGAAATTGTCCGAAAAGCCTTCAAACGCGCCCAATCCGAAAAACCAGGCGCAGTACATATCGATTTGCCCGAAAACATTGCTGCCATGCCTGTGGAGGGCAAACCCCTGACTAAAAGAGATGGTGACAAAATTTTTGCTTCCTATCGGAGTTTAGGCGAAGCAGGCGAATTGATTACCAAAGCCAAAAATCCTTTAATCCTAGTTGGAAATGGCGCAATTCGTTCTCATGCCAGTGAAGCTCTCACCGAATTTGCCACCCGCTTGAATATCCCTGTGGTCAACACATTCATGGGTAAAGGCGTGATTCCCTATACTCATCCTTTAGCGATGTGGTCATTGGGATTACAACAACGTGATTTTATTAATTGTGCGTTTGACGAGACGGATTTGGTGATTGCGGTCGGTTATGACTTAGTGGAATATTCGCCCAAAAAATGGAATAGTACTGGCAATATTCCGATTATTCATATTGGCGAAAGTTCCTCCCAAATTGACAGTAGTTATATTCCTCAAGTGGAAGTGGTCGGAGATATCTCTGATGCCCTAAATGAAATCTTGCATCGCGCCGATCGAACTGGTAAATCCGCTCCTCATGCGCTGGAATTAAGACCGATGATCCGAGCTGATTACGAGCAATATGCTCAAGACGATGGCTTCCCAGTCAAACCACAAAAGATCGTCTACGATCTGAGGCAGGTGATGAATCCTGAAGACATTGTGATTTCTGATGTCGGCGCACATAAGATGTGGATGGCAAGGCATTATCATTGCGATCGACCCAATACTTGCATTATCTCAAATGGATTTGCGGCAATGGGGATTGCCATCCCTGGGGCGGTGGCAGCTAAGCTGGTCTATCCTAAACGCAAAATCGTAGCTGTGACAGGCGATGGTGGCTTTATGATGAATATGCAGGAATTGGAAACTGCGGTGCGAATTGGCACACCATTTGTGACTTTAATTTTTAACGATGGCGGTTATGGTCTAATTGAATGGAAGCAGCAAATCCATTTTGGTAAGAGTGCATTCATTAAATTTGGCAATCCTGATTTCGTTAAACTTGCTGATAGCATGGGATTGAAAGGATATCGGATCGAGTCTGCCAGCGATCTGATCCCAACGCTTAAAGAAGCCCTAGCCCAATCAGTTCCTGCTGTGATTGACTGTCCTGTGGACTACCGTGAGAATCTCCTGTTCACGCAAAAAACTAACGATATCGCTTGCATGATCTAGGATGTGTCAAAACTTCGATCGAGTTCGATCGATTGCTGAGCAGTATTAAGCAGTTCGTAGGTCGATCGCGGTTAAGTTCTTTAGCGGCTCGATCGCAATCTGACTAAATTGGCAAACGCCTTATTCGATATCGTTCATCAGACACAATCACCACAGCCCCCATATTTATCTCTTCCGCACAACTTTCTAGAAGACTTTGCAAACGATTCAAAACAAACTGAGGAGATGTATTTTTTAATCGGAAGATAATCACACTTGGCAGATCCGCCTTACTTGCAGCCATAAGATCGCCAAAATCCAAATCAAAAGTCAGAATGGCACGATCTTCTAACTTTGCCTTCTCAATAATCAGAGGATCGGGTAAACATTGCAATCCTTCATCTCTAAGATGCTTCGCATCATAACCCGTCTGGCACAGTGCTTTTACAACCGTTTGAGAAACTCCCATATCTGCTAAAAGTTTCACGCACTCATCCCAACAAAACTACGTACTTCCTCATCTGCTAAAAAAGCAGCATACAAAAGACTTGCCCTAATATCTTCAGGCTCAAGGTCTGGATATTCACTCAGAATTTCTATTGTCGTTAATCCATTAGCAATCAGACTTAATACCAGTGAAACCGTGATTCGCATTCCCCTTATACAAGCCCGACCGCTCATAATCTGTGGGTTGAATGTAATGCGATCGAGTGTTTTTTGCATAGATTTAGTCCTCCAACTAAACATGTCTATTATCATAGTCACCGACAACTTCTTAGGATGAGGTGGATTTAAGTTTATAACCTAAACCATAGATCGTTTCGATAAAATCCTCAGGCGCACCTGCTGCCTTCAACTTTTGCCGCAATCTTCTGATATGCATTTTCACGGTTTCTTCGGCTGGGTACTCTTCGCATGACCACAGTCGTTCAATAATCATGCCACGGCTAAATACGATCTGAGGATTACTGATCAAAAGCTCTAGTAGAGAGTATTCCCGTCGAGTAAGAGGGATAGCGATCTCACCATAGCTAGCTTCATTCGTGCTGGGATTTAGTTGCAGTTTTTCCCAGCAAAGTATGGGTGGTAGGGTAGATTTTTGCCGCCGCGCGAGGGCACGCATTCGAGCTTCCAATTCTCTAAATGCGAATGGCTTAGCAACATAATCATCTGCACCCGCATCTAAGCCAATGATCTTATCGGTGAGAGTATCTCTAGCAGTCAGCATCAAGATCGGCATTTGATAGCCAGCGAGACGTAGCTTTCGACAAAGTTCAATTCCATTTAACCCTGGCATCATGACATCGAGCAAAATCATGTCGTATTCAAAAGCCTCGACCATATTCCACCCCTCCAGACCATCTGTAGCTAGATCGACAAGATGAAGTCGATCTGTCAGAGCCTCAAACAGAGAGGCGGCAATTGGCTCATTATCTTCGACGATCAAAATCCGCATACTAAATTTTAGATCGTAGTTGGGCTTGGGTCTACTAGGGGGACTAGGGTTTACTGGAAGAGTCTTTATGGGACTGTTTTTTGAGTCGAAAATAAGCTTCGATCGTCTTTAGTACGCGACTTCCTGCCGTACTACTACCGCCACCGCCAGAGTTTTCACCAAACACGACAACGACGATTTCGGGTTTGGCGACAGGAGCATAACCAACAAACCAAGTGTGGCTGGGACGGGGCGGATCTTCGGCTGTCCCAGATTTACCCGCGATCGCCACGGAAGCGATATTCAAAGGTTGTGCCGTGCCTGAAGTCACCACCTCCCTCAGCCCGCGTTGCAAGACATCGATCGTACTGGGGCTGAGGTTCAGCGACTTCCGCCATGTTTTTTTCTCGGCATCGTCGAGCAATAGATGTGGTTGCACCAGATCTCCACCATTTGCTGGCACTGATGTCATCATCGCGACTTGGAGTAGATTTGCCTGCAAATCACCCTGCCCGATCGACATATTGATCGTATTTCCAACATACCAAGGTTCTTTGAGGGCTTTGAGCTTCCATGCTGGATCTGGCACTAAACCTGGAGCTTCTTCATCTTTGAGTTCGATCCCTGTATGCGCTCCAAAGCCAAACTTGCGCGACCAAGATGCTAAAATTTCAGGCCCAATTCTTCTGCCCACTTGGTAGAAAAAAGTATCGCTGCTGAGTGCCATTGCTTCGGTAAAACCGATCGCGCCAAATCCAGCATTGTTGTGATCCCAAAATTGAATGCCACCGATTTTGAGGTAAGGAAATGTATCGAGGATGTCACCAGGGCTGAACTTTTTGGATTCAAGTGCGGCTACGGTTGTAACGATCTTATAGGTGCTGGCAGGTGGATAACCCTGTAAAGTGCGGTTAACAAAGGGGTGATCGGCGGCTTGCAGGCGTTTCCAAGTTGCCTCAGAAATGCGGGTGGAAAATACATTTGGATCGAAGGTAGGACGACTTGCCATTGCCAGCACTTCTCCAGTTTGCGGATTCATTGCCACAATGCCTCCCTGTAGATCTCCTAGGGCAACTTCGGCGGCTTTCTGTAGCTCTAGATCGATCGTCAAATGCACGGCTTTTCCGGGTTGAGGTGGTTTTTGTCCCAAAATCCGAATCACTTTCCCTGCGGCATCGACTTCAACCTGCTGTCCGCCCCATGTGCCGCGTAGTTTTGACTCAAACGACCACTCTACACCTGCTTTGCCGATCACATCACCAGAACGATAATTCTTTTTCTTTAACTCATTCAGTTCATCTGGCGTGAGTTCACCAGCGTAACCGAGCAAATGTGCGGCGACATCACCATTCGGGTAGTAGCGCACCGATTCGGGGTCAATTTGCACGCCGGGGAGTTCCCAAAGGTGCTCGGCTAAGCGGGTGACGAGTTTGGGGCTGATCGCACCGCTAACACGCACCAGATTGGGTGAACCATATCCTTCTTGCTCTAGCTTTTGGGTGAGTTCAGCAGCCGATACTCCCATTAGTTGGGATAGCTTGGCAATTGTGGCGGCCCATTTTTCTTTTGGTTGAGCTGTCGGCCACAGGTAAACCACATGGGCAAGACGACTGGTTGCCATCAGTTTGCCTTTTCGATCGAGAATACGACCACGTTCAGGTGGTTTGGGGACGAGGCGAATCCGATTGTTTTCGGCAAGTTGGCGGTTTCGATCGCCTTGGATTAACTGCAAAAAAACTAGTCTAGTGCCTAGACCGCCCAACAGAATCACGGCACTGATCGCAAACAGCCCCACAGCCTGCATCCCACGCCCGACGGTGCGAGTTGTGCCAATTGTGACTTGAGAAGTTGTGACGGAATTTTGATTTTGGGTCAGAGTCATGACTTTGCGTTCTAACACACAGTTGCTACTATATCTTTATCATGTCATTTTTCTGTTACTAATTCTGTCGCTGAGAGCTGCGTTTGAACTCCTTGCCACCCCCAACCAAGTCTTTTTTGCTGTCGATCGCCTCTGTAGCGACCGCGATCGCCATTACAGGTATTTTTTCCGATCGTGAACGTTTAACTTGGGTCGGCATTATTATCACAGGGTTAACTGCGTCTCCAATTTTACTACCTGCGATCCAACGCTCAGTTGCCAACTCCCCTCTAGGCAAGCATTGGGAGGTTACTCTGTCATTGATTTTGACCGGGATTATCCTGCTAGTATTAGTCCATCTCACTGGCTGGGATAGTGCGTTTAGTGATTGGTTCAATAGCCTGAGATGGGATGCTCTGGGCGCAGTCGGGCAAATTTTGATCGCGATTTTAGCGGTTTGGGTGGCCTGGCGACAAAATGAGATTTCCGAAAAGCTGACGGGTCAGCAAAATGCGATCACGCAGCAGCAAACGATCGATGCTTACTTTCAAGGCATTTCCGATTTGGTGTTAGACGACCAAGGTCAGATGGAAGATTGGCCGTTGGAACGCGCGATCGCCCAAGCTCGGACATCGGCTCTGTTGGGTGGGGCTGATGCGGAGGGCAAAGCCAAGATCGTGCGATTTCTCTCTAGTGCGAATTTACTCACGCCCTTGAAGCGCGATGGTCTATTGGGAAGGGCAATCTTGGATGGCTCTGGTGGCTACATGGTGGACTTAAGTTCTGGCGTGCGGGTGATCAATCTGGGTATGATGCTGGCGGGGAAGGATGTCACTCATACCGACCTACGGTTTTGCGATCTCAGTGGCGCGAATTTGATTAAAACTGACTTGAGTGGTTGTAATCTCACAGGTGCGAATCTCAGTGGGGCTTTATTGGCAAAATCTAAGCTGAGAGCGACTGACCTTAGCCGAGTCAAGCTGTTTTATGGCAATGTGGCGACTGCCTCACCACGCGATCGAACAGCGATACCAAACTTTGAAACGGGTCAATATACTGGGGCTGTGGTCGAAGAAGCTGACTTCAGTAATTCGATCGACCTGTCTGAGGAAAATCGCCAGTACCTTTGTGCTTGGGGTGGGCCTAAGACCAGAAAAACAATCCCTGGCGGCTGTGGGAATTACCCGAATCGACTGGACTTGAAGCCATAAATAATCATGCATAAATCAAAACTTTTCTCAGTCCCTTGGGCAATCGCGATCCTGTTGCCGTTAATCTTCAGCTCTAATGCTTTAGCTCAGGAGTCTGATGATCTGCCTGAAGAAATCCTCCGCACCGAAATCTACACCACAGCTCGATCGCCTGTTGATGGCAAGTTACTCACAGCCAAGGAGTATATCGAACTGCGAGAAGATCTCGAAGAACAGATCGCCAAACTCCCACCCGAAGCCCTAGTCTCTCAAAAAGTCCGCGATACGATCGATGTCTTAAAATTACGCAAATTTATCCGTCAGATTATCCCTTTTTTCTAAAAACCAGTAAAACTTTGGGGCATGTTAAAGTGGAATCAATGTGTACCCTAGCATGACGATGGAAAGCACTCAAACCCTGACAACACAGACTAATACATCAAATACTGCCTCAAACCTAGTTCGCCCAACTTTACTCAGTCTCCCCGATCATAAACAACTGCCAGAATCAGACGGAACCTTTGTGAAAAACTTTCAAGAACACCCACAAGGCATCGTTTTAACCAGCTCGATCGAACCAATCTTACAGAAACTACATCCCGATGGACGCTACTGCATTGGTCAAGATAGCGGTATTTATTGGCGGATGACAGAGCCACCCGAAAAAGGCGCAGAAGCACCCGATTGGTTTTATGTGCCCAACGTGCCGCCATTCTTGGATGGAGAATTTCGTCGTTCATATGTATTGTGGAAGGAGTTTGTGGCTCCCTTAATTGCGATCGAGTTTGTTTCTGGGAACGGGTTAGAAGAGAGAGATACTTCGCCACCACCTGAAAAAGATGTGGCTGACGAAAAGACAGGAAAGAAAAAGAGTGTAGGTAAATTCTGGGTTTACGAACAGGCGATTCGCATTCCTTTTTATGCGATTTTTGAACCTTGGAAAAACAGTATAGAGGTCTATCATTTAATCGATGGTCGATATGAGAAGATTCAGCCCAACGATCGTGGTCACTTTGCCATAACGCCCATGGGTGTTGAGCTGGGGATTAAGGAAGATGCTGGAATTTCTTGGTTGCGCTGGTGGGATGAATCTGGCAATTTGCTGCTGACTGGTGATGAAAGGGCAGTAAAGGCTGAGTCGATCGTCGATCGAGAACGTCTTGCGAAAGAGCAGGCTGAGCTGAAACAAACAGAGGCTGAGCTGAGACAAGTACAAGCAGAACAAAAACAAGCACAAGCAGAACAAAAAGCCCAACGTCTGGCTGAAAGGCTGATGGCAATGGGAATTGACCCCGATCGAATCTAAGATAATCGATCGCCCTACCTAAGCTCATGTGACTCAATTAATTAAATTAATTAAACTTACAGAATCTGGCTGCGGTGTATGATTGGGGAATTAATGCCGTAAACTGCCTGAAAATCATGCTGGTTCTAGAAGAGCAAAGTACGAAAATCAACTGGCTAGAGATCGCCCAACAATTTGAATCGATCGTCGGGGCAAAGCGAGTAGTGCGAACCCGTGAAGACTTGATTGCCTATGAATGTGATGGCTTGACTAGTTATCGCCAGCAGCCTGAGATTGTCGTGCTGCCCAAGACTACCGAGGAAGTGTCTGAGATCGTGAAAATATGCGATCGAAACTCAATTTCATTTGTGGCGAGAGGATCGGGCACAGGATTATCGGGCGGAGCTTTGCCAGTCGAGAACTCGGTGTTGATTGTGACGGCATTGATGAAAAAGATCATTGAGGTCGATCTGGAAAATCAGCGTGTTGTCGTCCAACCAGGCGTGATTAATAATTGGGTAACCCAAGCTGTTACAGGGGCGGGGTTTTATTACGCGCCCGATCCTTCCAGTCAGATTATCTGTTCGATCGGTGGGAATGTCGCCGAAAACTCAGGTGGTGTACATTGCCTCAAGTATGGCGTGACCACTAATCACGTTTTGGGTTTGAAATTGGTTTTGCCTGACGGTTCGATCGTCGATGTCGGCGGTAAGATTCCCGAAATGCCTGGGTATGACCTTACAGGGCTATTTGTCGGCTCCGAAGGGACATTGGGAATTGCCACCGAGATTACCCTAAAGATTCTCAAAATCCCTGAAGCGATTCATGTGCTCTTAGCTGATTTTGCCAGTATCGAAGCCGCCGCCGAAGCTGTTTCTGACATCACAGGTGCAGGCATAATCCCCGCAGGTATGGAGATGATGGATAACATCAGTATCAACGCGGTTGAGGATGTGGTCGCTACGGGCTGCTATCCGCGAGATGCTGTGGCGATCTTGTTAGTAGAAGTCGATGGCTCCGAAATCGAAGTTGCCGAGAACTCCCAACGCATCGCCGAGATGTGCCGCAAAAATGGCGCACGTAACATCACCACTGCCACCGATGCCGAGCAGCGATTAAGACTATGGAAAGGTCGCAAGGCTGCCTTTGCCGCCGCAGGTAGACTTAGCCCCGACTATTATGTCCAAGATGGCGTGATTCCGCGTACCAAACTCCCATTCGTGCTGAATGAGATTGAGAACCTGAGCAAAAAATTTGGATATCCGATCGCAAACGTTTTTCATGCAGGTGATGGCAATCTCCATCCGCTGATTCTCTATGACAATTCGATCGAAGGGGAATTGGAACGAGTTGAAGAATTGGGTGGCGAAATTCTCAAGCTCTGCGTCAGAGTCGGGGGTAGTATTTCTGGGGAACATGGCATCGGTGCTGACAAAAAATGCTATATGCCTGAGATGTTCTCAACTGCGGATCTAGAAACGATGTCATGGATTCGGCTGGTATTCGATCGACAAGGGATCGCTAATCCTGGCAAAGTCATCCCCACCCCCCGCACCTGTGGCGAAGGCGCAAAGTCCCAGAATAATCATCAAACTAACAATAAATTTCCATCGATCGAGAGGTTTTAAAGATTATATGGAAATTCTAGCGGCGGTTTTGACGAGTTTATTGGGTTTGGGTGGCGCACCTGGATTTGTAATTGATAAAACTGCGACCGACTTACTGCGCGGTCAGTTATTTTATGCCGAACAGTTAGAAGTAAGAGTAGACAATACGCCTAACTTTCAAATTCTTCAAGGGAGAGTCGATCGAATTCGGGTGGCAGGAAGGGGAGTATATCCGCTACCAATCCTCCGCATTCAAGCGATCGATCTAGAGACCGACCCAATTAGTATCAATCCTGCTACTTTACAGTCGGGCAATCTCGAATTGCTAGAACCTGCTCAAGCGGCGGTGCGAGTCGTCGTCACTGATACCGACCTGACAAATTTACTTCGATCGCCAATTGTGACCAATTCATTTCAAGGCTTGCGAATTGAATTGCCTGGTTCTAATGGTGGGGCTGAGATTTTTGATTTGATTAACCCCGAAGTTAAGTTTCTGGGCGGAGATCGAATTCGGGTAACGACGATCGCCAAACCACGTCCTCTGCCTCAGCAACCCAGTCAGTCTCCAAATCAATTATCAAAACAAGTTACAGAGCCACTAGCGATCGCCGCAGAAACAGGCATTAGAATTGTCGGTGGTACTCGGATCGAATTATCTGCGCCACGCATCGATCTTCAGGGTGTAAGCATCCCAGATCAAATCACTAATCGTTTCATCCAAGGCTTAAATCGGATCGGAGATTTACGCCAGTTAGAAGCCAAAGGCATTACCGCACGAGTGTTGAAGTTTGAAGTTACAAGTGGACAACTGCAACTAATTGGCTTTGCTAGTATGAAGTCCACTAAAACAATCCAGTCAAGTTCGCCATAGACGCTTCGATCCCTTAATAATACGATCAGCCTGAAGCTTAATTGTTTATTTTTTACCAGCGACCGTAATATCGAACTTCAGTAATATGGGATTACATTTAGGAGGTAAAACTGATTATGCGAGTAATTTATCTGTTTTTTTACTGGAATCTATAGCTCCTTGACTGGGACGATAAAACGCTTTATCGTGATACAGCAAATTCATTCCTTTATTTTCAAGACTTTGGATAGCATTGATATATTTTTCTGTAGCATTGATGGAATCATCAATCTTTTTTGTAGAGACAGTCAGAAAATAATCGATCCTTTATTTACCTTAGAAATCACTGGGATCGCCCACTCCTATAGCAGCAATTTTCTTAAGTAATGGGATCATTTACTTTTTGGTAAACTCTAAATGCAATTAGTTGCCCCCCAATCGCCTGTATTTGTCCCGCCTTAAATTTTGTAGACTCATTGAAATAGGATATGCTCTTGACATCATTCCAAAAATTTTCCGCTTTCGTCAATGCAGATACAAGACCTGTTGATTGTTGCAAGAGAGAATTCTTAGTGTACTCAAGAAGAGAAGGTTCAAAAATAGACCCTAATTGAATTTCTAGCGTACTTCCAAGCGAATAACATTGATATGAGGCAATAGCACGATTTACATGTTGCTGCATTTCTCCAACAAGATTTGCGACTTTATCTATATTCTCATTTCTGTTTTTATTTCCTCTAGCAGAATCAATTGCAGTACCGATGTCTACTAGCTCTCTCTCTATGTTATGAACCCAAAGTTTAAGTCCAGCCAACGATTCAATATTTACTTTCTGAAGATTAACCAATGTCGTAAGACGCATCTCACTATTTCTGCTCAATGCCTTAAAGTTCATAACCACATAGTGTAGAAATTCAATTCTTGCCCCTAAATCACTTTCCTCCTTTGCTACTAAAAAGAACAAAATATTCCTAAGTTCATCAAAAATCGCACGAGTATTTTTCTGGATTTGCGAGAGGAAAAATTGACCAGTTATGAAAGATAGTATTGTCCACACTACGACAGGTAATATAAACCCAGACATACTTGCTAAACCAGCAACTCCAATAATTTGCCCACTCTTTCCACCGACAATAGTTGTTGTTAGTAGACCGCTCATAGCTGGGTCTTTAACCAGAGGCATAAGTTTTCCAAGAACTCCAGCAGGCATTACTATCCTGAAGCTCTGGCTCAAAGCAATTGCTGATGCAATCTCAGGTATCTTTCCAAGGGCAAGACTTAACTCATCGTTTGAAGATATTTTCTCCATGTCATAGCGTTCGATGAGACTATCGGGATCACTTTCGGGGTTGAGTCTCATTAAAATGATATCCCCTTCTGGATTTTTTAAAACAATTGGTAATTGTCTTGATTCGTTAGGCTCAGTTGCAGTATTTTCTGATTCCATAGTTGATTTGGATTGATTATTAATTTGGTAAAGACAGAAGGATTTTGAAGCTTAAGGTTTTATTACTGACCAATATAAATCAAAAATCCCCAGAATCGCTAAAATTCATTTAATTGTTTACTTTTTACCAGCGACCGTAATATCGAACTTCAGTTCAAATGGCTTGAATGTTGCGCCTGATTTAGGGCTACCAGTTAGTTTGACTTCATAAGCACCTGTTTTTGGGAAAACAATATCAGTTCCAATCACACCTTTGTATCCTTCGGCGTTAATGGATTTGAGCATAGGTTGGAGGATGGGCTTAGCATCTTTCTTTCGAGGTTGAGCAAATACTACGAGTTTGCAATTGCACTGTTGTAATGGAATCAGTTTTCCACCTTTACGAGTCAGCGCGATCCAAACTTGAGTGGATTTCCCTGCTTCGGCTCTATCATTAGGCTCGATGTGCATAGTGCCGCCAACATCACCTGACACCTTGATTTCATGGGCTGAGATCGGTTGAATTATTGTAGGATCGATCGAACCGATACCCAACAAAACTAATGCAATCGAAGCATTAACAAGTTTAAATTTATTTGACATTTATTTGATCGGCAATAAGAATGGGAAGTCTATTTAAAAATTCCATAGTAGGGGATTGTCGTCTAAATAATCCGTGACCGATCGACCGATCAGATCGATTTGTTTCAGCTCATCCACAGTTAGTTTAACTGCTTCAGCTTCAGCATTTTGGATCGCTTGTTCGGCGTTACGCGCTCCCACGATTGCATTAGCTTGGGGTTGAGCGATCAGCCATGCTAGAGCCAAATTACCAAGACTAGTTTGGTGGTGCTCGGCGATTGGACGGAGTTGGTCTAATGCTTGTTGCGCTCGTTCGTAATTTTCGCCAAGGAATAGCTTGTTCTTGGCACGGTGATCGCCCTCAGCAAACTGATGACCGCGCTGGAATTTACCTGTGAGCAGTCCTTGTGCTAATGACGAATAAGCAATAATCGAGATATTTTGCTCAATGCAATACGGCACAATTTCTTTTTCTACCTGTCGCCAAAATAACGAGTATGGTGGCTGGATACTATCGATTTGACCAAGTTGAGCCACCTCTTCTAGCTGCACACGCGAGAAATTGGATACCCCAATCGCCCGAATTTTGCCATCCGCTTTAAGTTGATTCATCGCTCTCATTGTCTCTTCGATCGACACGATTTCACTATTCCAAGTACCAGACGGCCAGTGGATTTGGTAGAGGTCAATGTAATCGGTTTTGAGGTTTTGCAGCGATCGATCGCAAGCTTCAATCACCTGATCGTATTTGAGATGATTGGCGAAAACTTTGGTGGCATAGATCGCTCGATCGCGCACATCAGAGAGAGCTTCAGCCACAATCTGCTCCGAATGTCCCTCGCCATAAACTTCTGCCGTATCGATTGTAGTAATACCAGCATCAAAAGCCGATCTGATTGCTTTTACAGTTTCACTATCTTCGATCCCCACCCACATCCGTTTTCCCGCCTGCCATGTTCCCATTAGGATCGGGGTAATTTCAAGATCTGATTTACCTAAGCGTCGCTTTTCCATTGCTAGTTTAACTTTGTTGTAGGGGGCATTTACTAGCCCATTCTACGATCTGGTTACTGGATCGTGCGGACAAATTCCACGCCATTTTGCTGTAAAACTACTCTGGGAGAGATCCCAGACATTTCAATCCGCTTGACTAAGACTTTGCCACCAATTCGATCGCCTTCGCGCACATAACGAGTCACTTCCCCAGGTACAGACACGATTGCATAACGACTACCCGCAATTTTGATCGCGCCACTGACCACGATCGAATCTTCTGGTCGAGGGGCTGGAGGCGTGTAAGGGCGAGTTGCAGATCTCACAGGTCTGCGGATCGGGGCAATCACAGGACGAGGGATCGCAATTGGTGGTGGCGGTGTAAATCTGGGAATTGGCACGGAGCCAGGGATCGTGGCAAAGGGATCTCGTCCTAGGTTAGTATTACCATTTACCCGAAGATTTAACTCTTCCTGTCTTTGAGTTTTGCTGGTTGGCTCAATCAGGCGTGATGATTGGAGTGTTCGTTGTTCGATCGACTTCGGCATCACTTTTGCTGGAACAGAAATAGTCGCTACAGGCGATGATGTCGCTGTGGGAGTAGCGAGACTGATTACTTTAGCAGTTGGTGCATCGCTGCTATTACAGGCATAGAGTCCCAGAGTTGCCGTGACAAAAATGCTAGTTAAGCAAGTTTTCCAGTAAGAAAAACGCATGATCTACTCCTCAAAAATTAACCAGAAATCAGATGATTCGCTACCAAGATAGCTCAATTCCCAGTATTCGTCTCATTAAACTGTAACGCCTTACCTCGGATTTGTTGATTTACCACGCCATTGGCATAAACCACCTCGCCGCCGACAATCGTGACGATCGGCCATCCTGTCAACTGCCAACCTTCAAACGGACTCCAGCCGCATTTCGTCAGCATTTCCTTTCCTCGCACGGGTTTAGATGTTTGCAAATCCACCAATACTAGATCGGCATCCCACCCGACTTTAATCTCACCTTTGTGCGGGATACCATAAGCTTTAGCAACATTCGTGCTCATCCACCGACTAACTTGAGCAACGCTGCAACGTCCCTGCTTTGCCGCCGTCAGCATCACTGGTAGAGATGTTTCAACCCCAGGCATTCCTGATGGTGATTTGGGATAGGGCTGAGCTTTTTCTTCTAATGTATGTGGCGCATGGTCGGTAGCGATAAAGTCTAAAATGCCGTCATGTAATCCTTGCCAGAGGGCTTCGTTATCAGCAGTCGATCGAAGTGGTGGGTTCATCTGCGCCAAAGTACCAATCGTGTTGTAAGCACTGGTGTTGAGCACAAGGTGTTGTGGCGTAACCTCGGCAGTCACCCAAGCAGGCTTGCAAGTTCGCAAAAAAGCAACTTCCTCAGCAGTGGATAAATGCAGAATGTGGAGACGACGTTGATACTTAACTGATAACTTTACGGCGAGCTGAGTTGCTAGTAGGGCCGCCTGATTGTCTTGGATTTGGGAGTGGAGCGCAGGATTAAGATATGTCGGATTATCACCGAGAAATTGCTGACGGCGGGCAGTCAGACGCGCTTGATCCTCAGCATGGACGGCAATCAGTCGTGGTACTTGGGCAAAAATTCGATCGAGCACTTCTTCATGATCGACCAGCAGATCGCCATGCATTGAACCCATAAAAATTTTTACACCACAGACTGGGTGAGCGTGCTGCAATTCACTCAAGTTGCTGTTATCATGCGTCGCCCCAATAAAAAAGCCATAGTTAACAACACATTTACTAGCAGCACGAGCTAATTTATCGTCCAGAGCTGCTTGACCGATCGTTAATGGTTTGGTGTTCGGCATTTCCAAGAAGCTCGTAACCCCACCTTTGGCACAAGCATGGCTCGCTGTACGTAGATCTTCTTTGTGTTCTAGCCCTGGTTCGCGAAAATGCACCTGTGGATCGATCACTCCAGGCAGTAGCGTCAACCCTTCACCATCAATAACTTGATCCATGGCATTGGGTTCAGTGTGGTGTTCGATCGACACAATCTTGCCACCATCTAAGCGCACATCTCCCAGTAGAAACTCACCATCGGGCAACAAAATCTGACTATTTTGTATAAGTAGACTCATAATAAAAACTCTTACTTCATAGAATCAAGTCTATCTTGAATAGTCGATTGTGTGTCGATCGACCTCACTTAAACAAAATTCAGTAACCAGATAAATAAAATAAAGGTTGACACATGTGACATGGTTTGGCATTATAGATAAGCACTTTTAAGTGCGGGTGTGGCTCAGTGGTAGAGCATCTCCTTGCCAAGGAGAATGTCGTCAGTTCGAATCTGATCACCCGCTTATATTTCAGACTCAAACATACTTGTAAAACTTATTTACAAAAATTTGGATCGGGTTCAACTACTTGTAGAATCCGATCCAAAGTTTTTTGTCAGGCAGACTCACACTACATCACCTGCTTGAGGATGCTTATAGTTCAGCCATTTCTATGCATTTTGGTATACACGATCTCAAACTTCACTCTGCTATAGTCACGTTAGATTCAGATCGAAATTAGCTACATCTATTTTTAGTCGGCTGAACAAAAAAGTTGGATGCAGGAGATTAATCATGAGAATTGCCCAAATTGCCCCCCTATGGGAACAAGTGCCTCCTCCCGCCTATGGAGGTTCTGAGCTAGTAGTGAGTTTACTGACAGAAGAATTAGTGCGTCGTGGTCATGATGTCACATTATTCGCTTCAGGCGATTCGACAACTCACGCTAAATTAGAATCTGTCCATCCCAAAGCCCTACGCTTAGATACTAGCGTCAAAGACTATAATATTTACGACATGCTCAATATGAGCCGAGTTTATGAAAGAGCCGATGATTTTGATATCATTCACTCTCATGTTGGCTGTGTGGCAATGCCTTATTCCACTCTAGTCAAAACCCCAACAGTTCATACTCTGCATGGTATCTTTACCCCCGATAATGAGAAGATGTTTCGCCATGTTCGTAACCAGCCTTTCATTAGTATTTCCAACTCCCAAAGAGATCATAGATTAGGATTAAATTATCTAGACACAGTCTATAACGGCATCGATCCAAATACCTATGAGTTCCATGCTCAGCCAGATCATCCACCCTATCTGGCATTTTTAGGTCGCATGTCGCCTGAAAAAGGAGCGCATTTAGCGATCGAAATTGCCAAGAAATCAGGATGGCATCTCAAAATGGCAGGAAAAGTCGATGCCGTTGATTTGACCTATTTTGAGCAGGAGATTAAGCCCCACATTGACGGCAGCCAAATTGAATTTCTCGGTGAGGCGAATCATCAGCAAAAGAGTATTCTGATGGGTGGAGCCGTGGCAACTTTGTTTCCCATCACATGGAAAGAACCGTTTGGATTAGTCATGATTGAATCGATGGTGACTGGAACTCCAGTAATTGCGATTAGTTTAGGCTCTGCCCCAGAAGTTATTGCTCATGGTCGAACTGGATTTCTCTGTCAGAATGTGGAGGAATGCATCGCGTCGATCGATCTGGCAGCTCAACTAGATCGGAGAGTCTGTCGCGATCATGTCTTAATCAATTTTAGTGCGAAGCGGATGGCAGATGGATATGAAGCAGTGTATCAAAAGATTTTAGCGGAAAAGTATTCGCAAAATGGACATGCCAAGGCTTTAGTGCTGGGTTAGCTTTTTGCATATTTGGGCTATATATTTGGGAAAGTCACTGCTGAGTGCAAATCATCTATAACGTAAGTAGTGAATTTGAGTAATCATAATGAACAAAATTGAAATTGATGGGAGGGATTTTATTCTTGCCAGTGAAATGCCGATCGCTCCTTGGACTTGTAAAATTAACGATCGATCGATTTCAACCCTGACACTAAAAGATGATGAACTATTTTTAATTACCGATACTCTAGGAAACATCTCTGACGTGGGCTGTAGCTCTGAAGGACTTGAGAGCAGTATGGGTTTATTTTGTCGTGATACCAGATTTCTCAGTCGATTGGAGTTGCAAATTGATGGTCGATCGCCAATTGCATTTAGTAGTACGGCTCGTAAGGGCTTTGCGATGTCAATACTGTGTTCTAATTGCCAAATTGGTGAGCATGAGTCTGAGATTAAAGCCGAAACTATTGGCATCCATCGAGAAATTGTGATCAAAGGTGGTTTGTTTGAACAGATCCAAGTCACTAACTACAACACTAAGCCGATTAGTTTTACCATGAGTCTTAGTTTAGATGCAGATTTTTTGGATTTGTTTGAAGTAAGAGGATTTAAGCGACCCAAAAGAGGGAATTTACTCAGAGATATCCCAAACTTAGAACAGAATATCTCTGGTTTAAACCAAGAAAAAGAAATAGTGCTTGCCTATCAGGGATTAGATGGCGTGTTGATGGAGTCTCGCATTCAGTTTAGCGACTTTCAGCCCAATAAAATTGTAGGCTATACGGCGATTTGGCAGCTAGAACTTGATGTCTATGAGTCTGTGACTTTAGGCTACCGTATTCATCTATTTACGAATAATCGCCCTACTTCGATGGTGAGTGTACCAACTACGTTCGCTCAGGCAAAAACGGAAGAATTGTTAGAAGAGAAAGTTTGGACGGCACAAATCACTAAAATCTCGACCGATAACGAGACTCTAAATCAGGTGATCGATCGAGCTGTGCAGGATATTTACCTATTGAGACAAACTTTTGATGGGAATAAGTTTCTCTCCGCAGGTGTGCCTTGGTTTTCAACTTTATTTGGTAGGGATTCGATTATTGCTGCTTCCCAAACTCTAGTTTTAGACCCATCGATCGCGCGTAATACCCTCTCACTCCTTGCCCAATATCAGGGCAAAGTCGATGATGACTGGCGGGATGAAGAACCGGGAAAAATTTTACATGAGATTCGCTTAGGAGAAATGGCACGCTGCTACGAAGTTCCCCATACTCCTTACTATGGTACGGTTGATGCCACGCCACTATGGTTGATGCTTTACGCTGAATATTTTGCTTGGACGGCAGATACAGACTTACTCGATAAGCTGTGGTCAAATGCAATTGCGGCGATGGAATGGATCGATCGCAACTGTAAAGATAGTGGTTATCTCACTTATAATCGCCGTTCTAAAAAAGGACTAATCAATCAAGGCTGGAAAGATTCCGAAAATTGTATCGTCGATCGACACGGGAAATTAGCTCAGGGGGCGATCGCGCTTTCGGAAGTGCAGGGCTATGTCTATGCCGCAAAAGTACGGATGAGTCAACTGGCAGATCGAAAGAACTTACCTGACCTTGCTAATTTGTGGCGATCTCAAGCAAAAGACCTAAAAACCCGATTCAATCGGGACTTTTGGCTCCCAGATCTAGATTATTGCGCTCTAGCTCTGGATGGCGATGGCAAACCCGTCGATAGTATTACTTCTAACCCTGGACATTGCTTAAACCTGGGCATTTTCGATCCAGAGAAAGCTCTGAGTGTGGCAGCACGGCTCAAAGCCCCTGATATGTACAATGGTTGGGGAATTCGGACTTTGAGTAGTCTTTCCCCTGCATATAATCCTATGAGTTATCACATCGGTTCGGTTTGGCCTCACGATAATAGCCTGATTGCGCTGGGATTACGATCGATCAACCTCGTCGATCAGTCATTAGATTTAGCCCAAGGGTTGATTAATATGACTTTAATGCAGCCCTATCAACGACCACCCGAACTATTTTGCGGCTTTGAACATGATGGGTTTATCACACCAGTGCAGTATCCTGTGGCTTGCTCGCCCCAAGCTTGGGCAACTGGAACGATCTTCCAATTAATCTCGATGATGGTAAATCTAGTTCCTAATGCTCCCGCCAATCGACTTAACATCATCGATCCTGCCCTACCAAAGTCGATCGATCACCTCTCAATTCAAAATTTACGGATTGGGCAGTCAGCGATCGATCTTGAGTTTGAACGTTCAGGTGGGCGGATCGGCGATACAACCACTTGTCGAGTCAATAAAAACAATAGCAGCCTTCGCATTATCATTGAGGCTTAGGATCAGGCTTAGGATCAACTATTTCACCCAAAAGGAGTAAGCGATTTGGAGAAACATCTCCTATAATAGAAAAGCCTCTCTATGATGCGCGTGACTACCAATAATGTTTCTTGATCTATGCTCGTTTTTGAGGGGGCTATTCCAAGTTAGTGGCAGTAAACCAGACATGTATCTGGAAACTTTAAGCTAGCTAAATGTTCAGCTCCCACCTGGTTATGCCGGGTCAAAAACTGCGGTAAGACGGCGTTGTGGAGGGGTATAAATTCCTCTCAAAATTCATTAAATAACTCATTAAGTGCAGCAACTAGAAAAACGCCAAACTTATAGGAACGTCCTCCAAAATGGGATTGTGTTACTGGTAACTGAAAATCCTACGGTTGATATCGTGGCGGCGCGCTGTTTCTTTAATGCTGGAAGTAGGGTAGAAACTAAGCAGCAAGCGGGTGTTGCTCATTTAGTTGCAGCTTTAATCACCAAAGGTACGATAAATTATTCTTCTCAAGACATTGCCGAACGGGTTGAATATACTGGGGCTGCTTTGGGCACTGAGGCGGCAGCAGATTATTTTTTGCTTAGCCTCAAAACGGTTAAATCAGATTTTGTTGATATTTTAAATCTGGCAGCGGAAATTATTCGATCTCCTGTTTTTTCGATCGAACAGCTAGAACTAGAACGACGATTGACATTGCAAGGGATTAAGTCGCAGCGAGAACGACCTCTCAGTGTTGCTTACCAGCATCTGTTAGCTCTGATGTATGGCGATCATCCTTATGGGTTCCCCTCTTTAGGGTGGACGGAGACGGTTAGCAGTATTCATGCCGATGATCTGATTGCCTACCATCAGACATGGTTTCGCCCCGATCGAATGACAATTAGTATTGCAGGTAAGATTACGCCTGAAGAGGCGATCGCCTATGTGCAAGAAACCTTTGGGAATTGGCAAGTAGTGACTAATTCAGGCTTTGCTTCCACCCAAGCGATGTCGTTTCAAGCTGAAACTGTTAAGACGATTCAACCAAATCAGCAAGCGATTGTGATGCTCGGTTATCCTGCGCCAGCATTAAGCTCACCCGACTATGTTGCCCTGAAGTTAATTAATTCTTATCTTGGTGGTGGGCTTTCTAGTCGCCTGTTTGTGGAGCTGCGCGAAAAGCGGGGACTGGCTTACGAGGTTTCGACGATCTATCCTGCTCGACTAGAGGGTTCGCGGTTTGTGACATACATTGGTACTGCCCCACAAAATGTTAAGACGGCAATGGATGGATTGAAGGCAGAATGCGATCGACTGACAAATACACCACTAACTGAATCAGAACTGCAAATGGTGAAAAGCAAGATGTTAGGACAATACGCACTTGGCAAGCAAACCAATGGACAAATTGCCCAATTGCTCGGTTGGTTTGAAATTATGGGTTTAGGGATCGATCGCGATCGAAATTACCCTAATTCGATCGCGCAAGTCACTACCGACGATATCCAACGGGTCGCCCAGACTTATTTTACCGATCCAGCGATTTCGATCATTGGCTCGGCTGATGCGATTCAGCTTTGCGACCTTTGAGTAAATATGTCATCATCTCACCCTTACCTTTAACTTGAATCAGACCTCTTTGCTCCAAATTATAGCGATCTTTTAATTGCTCGTAAGTCGATTGAGTCACCTGAATCGATTTTGCCACTCCCGTCGATTCCATCCGATTCGCAATGTTTACAGTGTCGCCCCAAAGGTCGTAGATAAATTTTTTCGTGCCAATTACACCCGCAATTACTGGCCCCGTATTAATCCCAATCCGCATAAAGATCGGTCGATTTTTGATTCGGAAGCGCGCGAGTTCAACTTGCATATCTAGTGCCATATTCGCGATCGCGGCGGCATGATCGGATCGGGGATTAGGAATACCTCCCACCACCATGTAGGCATCACCAATCGTTTTAATTTTTTCCAATCCATGCAACTCTGCCAGTCGATCGAATTCAGAAAAAATCCCATTCAACAATCCCACCAATTCCGTCGGCGAAATTAAAGTACTGAGCGTCGTAAAGTCTACAATGTCGCCAAATAGAACAGTTGCCGAGGCAAAATTTTCGGCAATTGGCGCGATTATGCCATCAGAATAGACCTCGCTTAAAGGTTCAGTGTCAGATGTCTTAGATAATCGATCGATCTTTAGTTCAGCACGCAATCCCATATCTTGTTTAAGACGTTCGGCGATCGAACTAGGCAACATATTGAGTAAGAGACGTTCTGACTTTTCTTTTTCAGCTTGGAGGGCGACTTCTGCTTTAATCCGCTCTGTGATGTCGCGAAAATACCAGATCATGCCGTAGAAGCTATTGTTGGGTGAAAGCACTGGTCCCGAAAAACAGTCAAACACTCGGTGATCTTCGAGATAAAGCTCTTCGCGCCGAGACTCACTTGGATTCTCATAGGCCCGCTCGACAATGCTGGCAAATTCTTCAGGCAATTCAGAATTAGCGAGTAACCAACTCAATAATTTGTGTTCTTGGCTAGATCGATCGGCGAAATTGAGAACTTGTTCAGGTATATTCCACATCTCACAGAACCGACGGTTGTAACTGACAATGCAACCCTGTTCATCTGCCGCCAGAATGCCATCGATCGCTGCTTGTTGCTGTGCTTGCAACAGTGAATTACTGCGTTGTAGAGCTTCCTCCGCCGCTTTCCGACTGGTGATATCTTGGATATTACCTTCGTAATAGAGAATGTTGTCACTCTCATCTCTAACCACACGGGCATTAACAGAAGTCCAAATAACCTTACCATCGCGGCAGTAAGCCTGACACTCAAATCCCGATATCCGATCTTCTGCTAAAAGAATGCGATTAAATTCTTCGGTATGTATGGGATCGACATGAATTTGCTGACCTGTCACCCGTAGGTCGTTAATCATTTCGGACAGGGAGCTATAACCATAAATCGATGCTAGTTTGGGATTAGCACTGATGTACTGCCCGTCTGGAGTGACTTGAAAGATCCCTTCTGCGGCATTTTCAAAGATACTGCGATATTTTTCTTCGGCTTCACGCAGAGCTACTTCCGATTTCTGTCGCTCGGCAATCTCAGCCATTAGTTGACGATTAATGCCCATCACGGTCTGACGCGCCGCTCTTGTCAACTGCAAGAATCGCTCTAATTTAATTGGCGAGTCCTGTGGTGCCGCAACTTGTCCTTCAACTTTGAGTTCAAGATCCTGATAAGCTTTTTGCAACGACTCCTGCGTCTTGACTCGTTCGGTGATGTCTTCGACAAAACCTTCGTAGTAGAGAATATTACCATCTGGATCGCGCACTGCACGGGAGTTTTCTGATATCCAGATCGTGCTTCGATCGCGCCGATAGACCTGATATTCAAAGCCCTTAATTTCATTGCGTTCTGTCAAAATCCGCTTAAATTTAGTGCGAAGTTCGGGATTGACGTAAATCTGCTCACTGATATTTGTAACGTCTACGATCATATCCGCAGGTGAATCATAGCCCAGCATATCGACGAGCGCAGGATTGACACTGATATATCTTCCTTCGGGTGTAGTCTGAAAAATCCCTTCAACTGCGTTCTCAAAGATGCTGCGATATTTAGCTTCCGCTTGGCATAATTCTGCTTCTTTCTGTAAGCGAAATCGCTGATTTTCTTTGATTTCTCTAACTTTATGTAGTGTTTTAGCAATTGTGATTTCGAGGACTTGAAAATCGATCGGCTTAATTAAATAGTCAAATGCGCCAAGATTCATCGCCAGCCGAATACTTCCTATATCGCTGTAGGATGACATCACCACAGTCTGGACGTTAGGATTAAAGCCATTTAGTTCGCTCAGTAACGTTAGCCCGTCCATATTTGGCATTTCGATGTCGGTGATCAACATGTCAATACTCGGATCGGCTCTGAGTTTATCGAGAGCTTCTAGACCATCGTAGGCAAACAAAAGCTGGAGTTCCTTCGCCTCAATCTGCTTCCTAAATCTCCGATAGATTAGGTCTCCAATATTAGGTTCGTCATCTACAACCAGAATCTTGGCTAACATGTTGCGTTCCTTCAATCCAAAATCTGCTAGCTAATAGCTGTAGTAAATATTAATGGTTCGGACATTTTGATTTAAAGGGGGGAAAGCTATTTATCGGATAAGGTGTAAGTAATAAATTAAAGCACCAAATGAGTAGCATTATAGATATCTTACCTAAATTACTGAACAAAGCCCAAGAAAAATTTCTTGTAACGCTGGTATCAACAATCATGGTGGTGTGTGGAAAAGTAAACTTCACAAAAGTATTTTGAGCTATTTATCCCATCCAACGGAACTAGCTCCCAGAAGACATTAAGACATATGTTCCCAACTGTCCCATAGAGTATATCGTTTGTAAACTGTCCGAAGTATTGATAGAAGCTATGGCAGAGTTTGAGGATCGGAACTAGCGGTGGAACTAGAAGGTAATACAGGTTGGCTGGGAGGAATGAGTTTAATTGCTTTTTCGTCAGAACCGATCAAACCTTCGCGCCGCAATAATGCTTTCTGAGAATTGCCTGAACCAAATATTTGAGGCAGTCTAGCTCTTAGGACATTTACTCTTTGCTCGACTAGTTGCACTTCTGTGTTTATTTCCTCTAGTCGCTCACGTTCAGCATTCTGATAAGGTAATAACTTAGTCAGAGCAGTCAGAGCAGTTACTGACAAGAAAAGATTCACCCCAACCACGAATATCGCTTCTACGCCTCTCGATCGAAAAAGCTTGGCATTTTTGCGGTTAGTTGATTTGGTAGCGGTTTGAGGGAAGCTAACAACTTGATTTGTTCGATCCTTAACTTGCGAGTATTTTTCTACATACCTGTAGTCAGTCGAATGATCTACGCGATTACTTGGATGATTATTTGTGCGGGTATGTGCGAGTCGATCGATACGATTCTCAACACGACTCGATCGACTGGGCTTTGGTGGGGTGTCAGGGGCAAAATTACGTCTGGCAAACATTAATCAACCTTTGATTGAGGGATCGGAACCACAGTAAGTAATTGGTAAGATACCACTTAAGCAGCTAATTAAGGTGACAAATACGACACACTATTACATCAAGCTCAAACATTAAACGCTCAATCAACGCATAAACTTACATGTAAATCTAAACATTAATTAAGCGTACTAATCTAAATTTGATTAGGTCTTGTAAAGGGTGGTACTGAGCAAAATCGCCAGAACCATTGGAAACAGGGCTACAACTAGAGCAGTGTAAACTTGAGTTTCGGAAATACCCATTGAATAACTCCTTAAAAATTGGATGAGTGTATGGCTGTTTTAAACAATACATCTTATCCAACCGAAATGGCTAGCTTCAGTTGTAACTATGTGTTAAGCACATTATGCGTGTTGTTAAAAATGCCAGATTTACCACCACTTTTGTGGATCAACCGCAGATTAGAAATCACCATAGTTTTTTCCAGCCCCTTTGCCATGTCATAGAGGGTCAGAGCCGTCACACTAGCTGCGGTTAATGCTTCCATTTCCACACCTGTTTCTGCTGTGGTTTTTACCTCTGCCTGAATTTGGTAGCCAGGAATATTTTCGTCCATCATAATCCGCACATCGATCGACGTTAGGGGCAAAGGATGGCAGAGTGGAATCAAGCTAGCGGTTTGTTTGGCTGCCATGATCCCCGCTAGTCGCGCTGTCCCCAGAACATCACCTTTTGGGACATTACCTGCTTGGATCGCATCTAGCGTACTGGTTTTCATCGCAATTTCACAAACCGCGATCGCCCGTCTGAGCGTTTGAGGTTTATCAGAGACATCGACCATCCGAGCATCACCCTCGGCATCAAGATGGGTCAGAGATTGAACAGAATCCATAAAGTAGGGATTAGAAGTAAGAGATTCTATCTTCGCATTGCATGAGAGTGATCGAGTTAGATGTGTAAAAATTAAAAGCAAGTAAGACTCGATCCTGCCAAGCACCTCATATCTTTAGCTCTGATGAACCCTACTAAGCCATTACGCAAACTTTCGCCATTCGATCGATTTTGGCAAAGAATTGAGTCGCAGCCAATACCAGCAGTCGAGGAGTCGATCCCTTTGCGTGTGCTGGCGCAAATTTTGGTGTTTATCGGGATTGCGGCAACAGATGTGGCGGCAAGTACAGGTAACAGTGTTTGGGCGGTTCCACTCAGTGCAATTGGTTCGGTGTGGGCATATCGGGTGCGGCACAAACGTAACATTGGCGCGAAGTTTTTGATTGCGATCTTGATGATTGCGGGTTTGGTTATATTTTTGGGCGATATTGCGCGTCAATCTGATGATACGAAGCTGTTGCTGGCAAAATTGCTGATTCAGTTACAGGTGTTACATAGCTTCGATCTGCCACGCCGTAAAGATCTGGGCTATTCGACTGTGATCGGGCTGATTTTGATTGGGGTGGCCGGGACGCTAAGCCAGACGATGATTTTTGGGGTGTGGTTGTTGTTGTTTCTGATCGTGGTTGTGCCTGTATTGGTGTTGGATTTGCGCTCGCGTCTGGGATTGGTAAGTCGGAGCTTAAAGCTTACCCAGATTGGGATTGCCCCATTACCGATGGCAGGGCTACTGGCGGTGGTGCTAGTGCTGGGATTGGCGATTTTTGCGCTATTGCCCCGACTCCCTGGCTATCAACTGCGGAATTATCCTGTCAGCGTGAACGTGAATGTGCAAAGGCAAGTTCCTCCAGGCGGCATCGTCGTGCGTGGTAACTCGTCGCAACAACGGCAGGATGGCGCAGGTGGGACTGGTGGCGGCAATAATTCTGGTGAGGGTAGCCAAACAGGAGAGCAAACTGGTCTCCCTCCCCTGTTTGCCGAAGAGATCGATGAATCTAGATCGGTTCGGTTGAAGCCAGAGCTAGTAATGCGGGTTCGATCGCAAGCTGAGCTGTTTTGGCGGGTGATGTCTTATGACGAATACACTGGTAAGGGTTGGCGGATCTCGCGGCGCGATCGAAGTCAAATTCGCACGATCAAGCGTCAGCCATTTAATTACGAATTTAACTTGCCACCCAGCTTAGGTACTTTAGTCCGCCCAGACACGACGCAGGATGTCGTGCAAACTTACACAATTGTCTTGCCTGACTTCCCCAATTTATTGCCAGCCGCCAACGCGCCCTACCGCCTGTTTTTCCCCAGTGAGGAGATCGACATTGACAACGAGAGTAGCTTGCGATCGCCTGGACCTTTACCTGTAGATTTGACTTACACGGTAATTTCATCTGTGCCTTTGCGTGACCAGACTGCGCTGGAGCAGACCTCGCAGGAATATTCTGCCAGAGTTCGATCTCGTTACCTCAGTATTCCAGAGCAGATTGCTCCCCAAGTTCGATCGAAAACGCTAGATATTCTGAATAACGCCAAAAACGTGGTGGGGAATAAGCGACTAGAACTGGATAATCCTTACATTAAGGCTCTATACCTCGCCCAAGCTCTCAAACGCCCTCCGTTCCTAATGCAAGAGCTGAAGTTAGATTCTGGTCAAGATCTTGTCACCCAGTTTCTCGCTAAAGGTGGTGGATTAGAATCGCACTTTGTCACGACTCTGACATTGATGCTGCGGTCGATCGGGATTCCCGCCCGCTATACAGTTGGGTTTGCTCCAGGTAAGTTCAACCCATTCACGGGTTACTACGAGGTTCAAAATATCGATGCCCAGTCGATCGTTGAGGTCTATTTCCCGCGCTATGGCTGGATTGCATTCGATCCTGTGCCTGGTCATGCCCTATTTCCCCCTTCGATCGAAGTCGCTCAAACTTTTAGTGCCTTAAGAAGTTTCTGGAATTGGGTAGCAGGCTTTTTACCTTCACCAATTACAGGATTTTTGTCGATCGTATTTACTTCGATCGGTAAGTTTCTCAGCGAAATCACTACAGGACTTATCACCTGGTTATTTAGCCTCGGCTGGGCTGGAATTATTGTCGGGATTTTTATCGTATTTTTGATTGGCTTAGGTCTATGGGGTTTATGGCAATTGTTTGGTTGGTGGCAACGATATAATCGAATGCGGCGGCTCGATCCGAGAGAACGAATCTATCGCCAGATGTTGCAATGGCTAGCAGAGAGGGGAATACCCAAATCACCACATCAGACTCCACAAGAATATGCTGTCCAGATTGCCAATGAAACTGACAGCCCACTTAACTCAGCCCAAACCAGTATAGTCAAAGATATGACTCAGGCTTATCAAGACTGGCGGTATGGCGATCGATCGACCAATCCTGCTAATCTCAAATCTCTCCTCGCCAAGCTCCGTCGTCGCCGCAAAAACTGAAATCGCCAACCATACCCAAGAGTTGTAATCATGGCAGATAAACCTAAACCCAAACAGATGAAGCAACAATTGCAAGCGCAGATTGATGCAGTCAAGACTAGTGCCCAACGTAAGCTAGATCAAGCGGCCCGTCAAACCCAGCATGAGATTAAGCACACTCAGGAAAATGTGAAAGAAAAAATTGAAGCTGTCGATTTGTGGGCAGTAAATCAAATCAATGAGACATTGGAAACCGCCGCTACAAAACTCGATCGAATCAAAAATCTTGCCCAAGAAAAACTAGAGCACTCAGTCAAACAGGCAAAGGAAGCAGCAAAAAAACAAACCACTCAAACCGAGAAAAAAGTTAGTAAGACTTTGCATAGAGTCACAGACAAGCTCAAAGGGGCAGCAAAATCAGTATGGGAAAAACTGACCGATTAGTCTCGATCGATCTCGATTTCTAGGCATTACTAGCTGCTGGCACTTCATAATTCATGAAATCGTAAGCCATTGAGGTGTTAGGAAAAATCATCCGCGCCTCCTTGAGCAAGTCATCCAATTGGAGAGCATTGCCTGGGGCATAGCGTGGACTAAAATGGGTCATGATCAACTTCTTAGCATTGGCTCCCAGTGCGACTTGTGCTGCCATTGTACTGGTGGAATGTAGGCGTTGATAAGCCATATCAGAATCCTGATGGGCAAAAGTGGCTTCGTGGATCAAGACATCAGCATCTTTTGCAAGTTCTACGGAATTATCACAGTAGATCGTGTCTGTGCAATAGGCAACTTTCCTGCCCACTTGAGGTTCACCACAAAACTCTTTGCCATTAATCCGCCGACCATCAGGCAGAGTAACGATTTCGCCACGTTTGAGTTGACCGTAAATTCGACCAGAGGGAATGTTTTGTTCGATCGCTTTTTCGATGTTAAATCTGCCAGGACGATCTTTTTCGATAATCCTGTAACCGTGAGCTGTGACTCTATGCTTCAACTGAGCACAGGTAACAATAAATTCATCATCCTCAAATACCACTCCTGGTTTAACCGTATGCACCTTGATTGAGTATGACAAGCGAGTTTCGCTATAACGTTGGCTAGCAGCTAGATATTCGCTCAAACCAGATGGCCCATAGATATCAATATGACTGACGTTACCAGCCATGCCACAACTCGCCAGTAGTCCCATCAAGCCAAAAATGTGATCGCCATGCATATGGGTGACAAAAATTTTACTGATCTGACTGAGCTTGACCTCGCTGCGGATAATTTGGTGCTGGGTCGCTTCACCACAGTCGAGTAACCAGACCTCGGCACGTTGTGGTAGCCGCACGGCAATACTCGAAACATTGCGGCTTCGGGTTGGAACGCCTGAGCTAGTACCAAGAAAAGTAATTTGCATAGTGCATCTAATCTAGCACTTGAGATTGCACTGTTATAGTTTCGATTGGTTGGAAATCTAAGCTGTATCACCTTAAAGCGGATGAATCACGTTAGTCACAATCCCCCAAATATGCAAATCCTGCTCGGCACGAATATAAATTGGCTCGTAGTTAGAGTTTGCGGGTAGCAGTACGATTTGGTCATTTTTACGTTTCATGCGCTTAACAGTGAGTTCGCCATCGACTACAGCGATCACGACTTTGCCATTAGTTTGCTCGATCGTTCGATCGACAATCAAAAAATCACCAGGATGGATTCCAGCATCGATCATCGAGTCACCACTAACGCGCACAACAAATGTTTCATCGGGATGCTTGATCAGGTACTTATTTAAGTCGATCCGATCATCGATGTAGTCTTCAGTGTGGGCAGGCAATCCAGCCGCAACAGGGTTTAAGTACAACGGCACTTTGCGCTTGGTCGAAAAATCTAGAGCATAGACATGATCGGCAGTCGTATGACTCTCAGGGCTTAAGTCTGGATTGTTAGCTTCTTGACTTAGAGCTTGACTTAGATCTTGTTGCGCTTGAACAGCACGTAGTTGATTGAGCAATTCAGGTAAGTTTTCAACTTGGCTCAGGGGCAGTCTTACTGCCTTAGTTTCTTCGCCATACTTACCGCTCCCCTTGGGACGACCTGCGCCAGGACGCTTGCCACCTCTTGCCATACTTTAAACCTAATCTGGAATATTTTTGATAAATGCACATCAATCAAATCACATAATTGGGTATAAATGCAAGTGCTGGAGTGATATTAACTGATTTCAATTGTGAGATATTTTTGAGTAGTCCTGCCTAATGCCAAGATGTCAAGCCTAGATTGATACAAATTATGATAAATTTGATACAATTTTCAGTAGTTTAGAGCTATTTTAGGCTGCATAAATTCTTGCGAAATTTCAGCTTAAATCAGCAATCTAGTCGGCAATCTTGGGAGGCTACTTTGGGGACAACTGGTGCATTTGCTCTTGTAGATAGTGTAAGAAGACAGGGAGTCAAGCATATGTTTGGCTATCCAGGGGGTGCAATTCTGCCTGTATATGACGAAATCTATCAGGCTGAATCGAGAGGCGAACTGACTCATATTCTCGTTCGACATGAGCAAGCAGCAGTTCACGCGGCTGACGGCTACGCTCGTGCTACAGGTGAAGTGGGTGTATGTATCGCAACTTCTGGCCCAGGTGCAACAAACCTAGTCACAGGTATTGCTACGGCTCAAATGGACTCCGTACCTTTGGTTGTGATTACGGGTCAAGTGCCTTCATATGCGATCGGGACTGATGCCTTCCAAGAAACTGATATTTGGGGAATTACCTTACCGATTGTCAAGCACTCTTACGTGATTCGTGAAGCCGAAGACATCGCCAGGATCGTGGCTGAAGCTTTCTTTATCGCTGGTACTGGTCGCCCAGGCCCCGTTTTAATTGATATTCCCAAAGATATTGCCCAGAAGGTATTTGACTACAAGCCAGAAGTTGAGGTCAATCTCCCAGGCTATAAACCCACCAAAAAAGGTCATTTGCATCAGGTTGCCTCGGCAGTGAAATTGATCCGTGAAGCCAAACGACCACTGCTCTATGCTGGCGGCGGCGCGATTATCTCTAACGCGCATGAGGAATTGCAACAATTAGCGACAAGATTTCAGATTCCTGTAACCACAACGCTGATGGGCAAGGGGGCGTTTGATGAAAACAACCCACTCTCGGTTGGGATGTTGGGAATGCATGGTTCTGCCTATGCCAACTTTGCCGTCCAGGGCTGCGATCTGCTGATTGCGGTTGGGGCGAGATTTGACGATCGAGTTACAGGCAAGCTCGATACCTTTGCACCTTTAGCCAAAGTCATTCACATTGATATTGACCCAGCCGAAGTTGGTAAAAATCGCGTACCCGAAGTCCCGATCGTTGGCGATGTGAAAATCGTGCTTGCTGCCATGTTGAAATCTACCAGCTATGAGGAAGCGATCCAGACCCACGATTGGCTGGATCAAATCCAAGAATGGAAGGATGATTATCCATTGGCAGTCCCGCATTATGATACCGATCTGTCACCCCAAGAAGTGATCGACGAGTTTCGTAAGCAAGCTCCTGATGCCTTCTATACGACTGATGTGGGTCAGCATCAAATGTGGTCAGCCCAGTTCCTGAAGTGTGGTCCCAGACGCTGGATTTCTAGTGCAGGTTTAGGCACAATGGGGTACGGGATGCCTGCGGCGATGGGTGTGCAGGTTGCCTTGCCCGATCGACAAGTTGTCTGCATTAGTGGTGATGCTAGTTTCCAGATGAATTTGCAAGAGCTAGCGACCTTAGCGCAGTACAACATCAAGGTCAAGATTGTGATCATCAACAACGGTTGGCAAGGTATGGTGCGCCAGTGGCAAGAAGCCTTCTACGATCAGCGTTACTCATCCTCGAATATGGAGGTGGGAATGCCTAATTTTGTCAAACTTGCTGATGCTTTTGGGCTGAAGGGCTTGTTAGTGACAAAAGGCGATGATCTCGGATCGATCGTGGCAGAAATTTTGGCGCATGATGGGCCGGTGTTGGCTGATTTTAGAGTCAAGAGAGATGAAAACTGTTACCCAATGGTGCCACCTGGAGCTAGCAATGCCCAGATGGTAGGGTTGCCAGAACCAAAGCGCGATCGAATCAAAAAAGCAACTCCAGCTCAAGTTACGGCTCCTTTGGCTGCTCCTCGGTTAGATGCAATCACAGAGCCAGGGCGAGTTAAGGAGCTGGTTTAGGGCGAAATAATCGATCGTGGTCAGGATCGTAGAGTTTCGATCGAGCTTTTCCCGCCAGACGATTTAGAGCAGGGCTAATCAGGTACAAAGTTGTCCTAATTAAGCCCTGCTTTTGCGTTGTTGCTGCCATTTCTGCTAGAGGCACGACGAAAATCTGCTCATCCTTCCAGCCCAGCCGAAAACAAATCGCTACAGGTGTATCTGCCGCATAATGTTGCATCAGCTTGGCTTCAGCCGCTTCGACATGACGGGCACTGAGATATAGACACAGAGAGGCTTGGTGGGCAGCGAGGCTAGCTAGGTCTTCTGGTTCTGGTACTTGGGTGCGTCCACTGATGCGGGTGAGGATGATCGTCTGCACCAATTCGGGGATGGTCAGTTCCACCTGTAATCGCGCCGCAGCAAGCTGAAATGCGCTCACGCCAGGAATAATCTCAAACGCAATCTCGGCCTCTACTAAAGCCGTAATCTGTTCGTGAATTGCCCCATAAAGACTGGGATCGCCATCATGTAAACGTACCACCAAAAGATTCGATCGAACCCTCTCCAACATCACCGCCATGATCTGTTCCAAGGTTCGATCGGCGGTGGGAATAATCTCAGCATCAGCGCGGCAGCAATCTAGCATTTCTGGCGGTACTAGCGAGTCGGCATAAATTACAACATCGGCTTGCTCTAGCAACTTCCGCCCTTTCACCGTAATCAAATCTGGATCGCCTGGGCCGGCACCGACTATGTAAACTGGAAATATAGACATGCGATCGATTTTATTCTGTAAGGACAGATTTAGATATCCTCGAAATTATGCGAGCTATTTTTTTTGGTACACCCGAATTTGCCGTCCCGACCTTACAGAGGTTGCTAGACGAGCCTGATTTCGAGGTGGTTGGTGTAGTCACACAGCCCGATGCCAGACGCGGACGGGGCAATCAAGTTAGTGCCTCACCCGTAAAAGAGCTAGCGATGGCGCACAATCTCACGATTTGGCAACCAGAGCGATTAAAGAAAGATCCTGAAACGCTCTCAGCTTTAGCCGCAAGTAATGCTGATGTGTTTGTGGTTGTGGCTTACGGTCAGATTCTTTCTCAGGCAATTTTGGACATGCCCAAACAAGGCTGTATTAATGTGCATGGCTCGCTGTTGCCACAATATCGTGGAGCTGCACCGATTCAGTGGGCGATCGCGAATGGCGAGCAAGTCATGGGGATTACGACAATGCAGATGGATGCGGGGATCGATACGGGGGCGATGCTGCTCAAGGCTAGTTTAGAAGTAGCACCTGACGACCAGGCAGAGAGCCTAACGCATAAACTATCGGTTTTAGGCGCAGATTTATCGATCGAAACCTTGAGGCAGTTGGATCAAATTACACCCACGCCCCAAGAAGAGACCCTTGCTACTTATGTACGGATGATTACTAAAGAAGACTGGCAATTGGATTGGACAAAAGATTCGATCGATCTGCACAACCAAATTCGCGGTTTCTATCCCAATTGTTTTGCCAACTACAAAGGTCAGCGATTGAAAATTACTAAAACTGAAGTTGTGCCAGAAGTTTTGACTGAAGCTTTGACAGGGATCGATCGGGAATCTTCAGGCGGGTCGATCGGGGGTGAGATCAAAGAAATAATCAAAAAAATTGGCTTTACGATCCAAACTGGCTCAGACTTATTGTTGATTAAAGAATTACAACCCGCAGGCAAGCGATCTCAAACAGGTTGGGATTTTGCCAATGGTGTGAGATTAAAAGCAGGAGAAATTTTCAGCTAGGGTATGCTGCTCAAATAGAACTGAAACTATAGTGGAACCTTCCTGTTATTCGATCGGTAAATGATAAAATTCTGCGATGTATGACAATACCTGCAAATTTCTAGCTGAGACCTTCCCCACCGACTTCGCCAGTTGGCTATTAGGGGAATCG
>ENA-ORBV01002267-ORBV01002267.1-microbial-mat-metagenome-genome-assembly--contig:-NODE-2267-length-40934-cov-7.856671_pt1 | contig 40934 bp, 38 predicted proteins | sample MGYA00237777_ERZ505514 | MGnify/ENA primary metagenome ERZ505514 (study PRJEB26160, sample SAMN06269048) | microbial mat metagenome | isolation source: Oligotrophic lake microbial mat | place... | reverse complement strand
CCCCAGCACCGTCATCACCCCGCCCCACGTCGAGTGCTTCGACCTCTGGTTCACCGGCGTCGGCGGCGCCCGCGTCTACGCCAAATACCTCCGCCCCAAACCTGCGTCCGCATCTTCAACTTCCGAACTTAAACGAGCACGGCTTCCCGCCGTGCTCCAATTCCACGGCTACTCCGGCCACTCCGGCGAATGGATCACCAAGCTCGCCTACGCCGGCGCCGGCTTCTGCGTCGCCGCCATGGATTGCCGCGGCCAAGGCGGCCGCTCCGAGGACACCGGCGGCGTGCGCGGCAACACCCTGCGCGGCCACATCATCCGCGGCCTCGACGACCCCGACGCCAAAAAACTCCTCTTCCGCCAGATTTTTCTCGATACCGCGCAACTCGCCCGCGTCGTCATGGCCTTCGCCGAAGTGGACCCCGCCCGCGTCGGCGCGATGGGCGCCTCTCAAGGCGGCGCGCTCGCCCTCGCCTGCGCCGCCCTTGAGCCGCGCATCAAGCGCATCGCCCCCGTCTACCCCTTTCTCTGCGACTACCGTCGCGTCTGGGAAATGGACCAGGCGAAATCCGCCTACGAAGAACTCAGCCTCTACTTCCGCGCCTTCGACCCTCGCCACGAACGCGAGGCCGCCGTCTTTCAAAAACTCGGCTACATCGACGTCCAACACCTCGCCCCGCGCATCCGCGCCGAGACCCTCCTCTTCTGCGGCCTGATGGACCCCGTCTGCCCGCCCTCGACCCAATTCGCCGCCTACAACAAGATCACCGCAAAAAAGAACCTCGTCCTCTACCCCGACTTTTCCCACGAGTCCCTCCCCGGCGAACCCGAGCGCACCTTCAACTTCATGCTCGGACTCTGAAAGATCGAAAGGAAGGGCGAGTGATCCCAAACGCGCCGGTTGCGCTGAAAGTCCAGAGTTGAAAGCCCGATCTTCTAAACGGGCCCCCAGTGCCATCCCTCCGGGTTTTTCGCGCCCATTCGCGCTATTCGCTGACCCTTCCGGCTCGCACAAGACGGCTTCGGCCGGGTCGCTCTCCCACCGGAACGGAGGCGAGCAAACGACGGCTGGCGCGCGCCGTGCCGCCCGGGATCATTGGCGACGTTGACCGCCGACAAGCCACAAAGCCAGACCCCCTCCGCCTACACCCTCCGGCTACACTCCAGCTACACCGCGATCTCGCTGCGTATGACGAAATGGATCGAAGGTGGGAGCGGCTTTACGCCGCGATTCCTTCGGTTTCGGGCGCAAAAGTCGCGGCGTAAAGCCGCTCCCACAGTGCGAACCCACAGTGCAAACGGGCGATTACGCGAGGGCGCGGGCCTCGATGAAGGCGCGGATCGCTTCCGGCGTCGCGCGCACGTGGTGCTTGGCCACCGGCCGCAGCTTCAGGGCTTCGAGACTGGGGTGCGTGGGCGCGAGGCCGATGGCCGCCCGGATCGTGTCGGGAAACTTCGCCGGGCTCGCCGTCGCCAGCACCACGCTCACGCGCTCGGCGTCGAGGGCTTTGAAACCGCACGCGGTGTGGGGATCGACGATGTAGCCGTGCTCGCGGTAGACGCGGGCGATAATTTCCGGAATCTCGGCATCGGTGCAGCGCGAGGCGCTGAACACGCCGGGATCAAAATGCTCGAACCGATACGCGCCCGTCGCCTTAAACGTCGCCATCACCTCGCGCACGCGCGCGGGATCGCGGCCCACGGCGGAATAAATGAAGCGCTCGAAATTCGACGCGACCTGGATGTCCATCGACGGGGCCATGCTGGGCAGCACGGCGCCCATGCGATACTCGCCGGTCGTGAACATCCGGTAGAGAATGTCGTTTTGGTTGGTCGCGACCTTGAAGCCGCGGATCGGCACGCCCATCGCGCGGAGCCACCAACCGGCGAGGACGTTGCCGAAATTCCCCGTCGGCACGACGAACTCGACCTCGCTCCGCTCGCCCGGCGGCAACCGCAGCCACGCCCAGAGATAGTAAACGCACTGGGCCAGCACGCGGGCGATGTTGACGGAGTTGACCGCCGACAACCGGTGGCGCGTGCGAAACTCCTGATCGCCGAAAATCTCCTTCAACGCCGTCTGCGCGTCGTCGAACGAGCCGTCGACGGCCATCGCGAAGACGTGATCCGCGCCGGTGCAGGCCATCTGGCGCTCCTGCAAGGGCGAGACGCGGCCGTCGGGATAGAGGATGAAAATCGCGGTGCCCGGCTTGCCGAGCAGTCCGTGGATCGCGGCCGCGCCGGTGTCGCCGGAGGTGGCGCCGAGGACGTTGATGGCCTGGCGGCGCACGGCGCACTGATGGCCGTAGAGATTGCCGAGGAGCTGGAGCGCGAAATCCTTGAACGCGAGCGTGGGGCCGTGAAACAGCTCGAGCACGTAGAGGTTTTTCCCGAGCGGCTTAAGGGGCGCGATCCCGGGATCGGCGAACTGTGTATAGCTCGCGTCGATGAGGGCGCGCAGCGTCTCCGGCGGCAGGTCGGTTGCGAAACGGCGCAGGAATTCAAAACACAGTTCGGCGTAGCCGAGTCCGGCGAAGGCCGCCAAGTCGGCCGAGGAAAACTGCGGCATCGTCTCGGGAACAAACAATCCGCCGTCGGGCGCGAGGCCGGTGGCCACGGCGTCGGAAAAGCCGAGCGGCTCGGTTTGTCCGCGGGTGGAGAGGAAGCGCATCGGCGTTAATAAGTAGGGCGGACTTCAGTCCGCTCTTAAAAAATAGGAGGCGCGGACAGGGCGGACTAAAGTCCGCCCTACCCTCACGCCTGATCCAGCTTGAACGCGGCGTGGGCCACGCGGGCGGCTTCGTCGGCGCGGTCCAAGTCGATCACGACGGAGATTTTGATCTCGGAGGTGCTGATGAGCTCGATGTTCACGCCGACCTCGGCGAGCGCCTGGAAGAGCGTCGCGGCGACGCCGCTGTGGGTTTTCATGCCGACGCCGACGACGGAGAGCTTGGCGATTTGCTCGTGGACGGCGACCTGCCCGCCGCCGATCGCCTCGAGCACGGGCGTGAGCGCCTTGACGGCCTTGGCGGTCTCGGTCTGCGGAACCGTGAAGGTGAGATTGGCGACACCGTGGCGGCCGACGTTTTGGACGATCATGTCGACCATGACGTTGGCGTCGGCGAGGGCGCGGAACACCTTGGCGGCTGAGCCGGGTTTATCGACGATGTTGGAGACGACGACCTTGGCCTGATCCTTGTCGACGGCGACACCGCGCACGACGACTTTTTCCATGTAGGCGACTTCTTGTTTCACGATGGTTCCCGGGTTGTGGTTAAAGGAGGAGCGGACTTCGAAAACGACGTCATACTTGGCCGCAAACTCGACGGAGCGCGACTGCATGACCTTGGAGCCGGAGGAGGCGAGCTCGAGCATCTCGTCGTAGCTGATCTCGGCGATCTTGCGGGCGTTTTTCACGACGCGGGGATCGGCGGTGTAGACGCCGTCGACATCGGTGTAGATCTCGCACTTGTCGGCCTTAAGCGCGGCGGCGAGGGCGATGGCGGTGAGATCGGAGCCGCCGCGGCCGAGCGTGGTGACGCGGCCCTCGTCGTCGGCGCCCTGGAAGCCGGCGACGATGAGGACGCGGCCGGCCTTGAGGTCTTTCTCCATGGGCTTGGGATTGATGCCCTGGATCTTCGCCTTGGTGTGGATCTTGTCGGTGAAGATGCCGGCCTGTGCGCCGGTGTAGCTCACGGCGTCGACGCCGATGCCCTGCAAAGCCATCGCGACGAGGGCGATCGTCTCTTGCTCGCCGATGGCGAGAAGTTGGTCGAGTTCGCGCTCGCTGGGATTGGGGTTCACGGCCTTGGCGCGGGCGATGAGCTCGTTGGTGACGCCGGCGCGGGCGGAGACGACGACCACGACTTCGTTGCCCTCGTCGCGGGTGCCCTTGATGCGCTCGGCGACTTTCTTGATGCGTTCGACGTCACCGACGGAGGTGCCGCCATATTTTTGGACGATACGGGCCATGGGGCTGAATGGGGAGTTGGAAGGTGAAAGTCGGAAGTTGAAAGAAGGAGGTGGAGCCCGGAAGCCGGCGATGAGTTTGATCGGATCGGGTCTTTCAACTTTCACCTTTCAACCCGCAACCGACGTCAGTCGTTAAAATCTCCGATGCGCAGGAGCACGGGGGCTTCGAGGACGCTGCGGAGGCCGCCGAGGTGCTTCAACGTCGCGCGGATGGCGCGCTCGTCGCTCTCGTGGGTGGTGAGGACGAGGGAGGCCGCCCCGGCGTGAGCGGAGGGATTCTGAATCACGCTGGCGATGCTCACGCGGTGTCTGGCCATGACCGAGGCGACGCGGGCGAGCACGCCGGGTTGGTCCTTCACGGAGAGCCGCACGTAGTAGCGACCGCGAACGCGCTCGGGCGGCGCGAGGCGGCAAGCGGCGCAGGGCGGCGCATCGTCGCCCATGTGATGGGCGCCCTTGCCGTGGCGGAGCAGCGCGACGGCGTCGGAAATATCGGCGATGACGGCGCTCGCGGTCGCGTCCTGGCCGGCGCCACGGCCGATGTAGAGCGTAGTGCCGACGACGTCGCCGGTGACGGAGACGGCGTTGAACACGCCGCTGACGTTGGCGAGGACGTTGCCCTCGGGAAGCAGCGTGGGCTGGACACGGACGCTGAGCTCGTTGGTCGCGAAATCGCGGGTGACGACGGCGAGGAGCTTGATGCCGTAGCCGAGGGCGGCGGCGGTCTTAAAATCGGCGGGCGTGATGCGGCTGATGCCCTCGACGATCATGCGGTCGGGCTTCACCCACATGCCGTGGGCGAGCCAGGCGAGGACTGAGGCCTTGTGCGCCGTATCCCAGCCGTCGACGTCGAGGGATTCGTCGGCTTCGGCGTAGCCGAGGCGTTTGGCGTCGGCGAGGACATCGGCGTAAGCGGCGTCGCGCTCCTCCATCTGCGTGAGGATGTAGTTACAGGTGCCGTTGAGGATGCCGTAAATCCGGGTGAAACGATTCGCGACGAGGCCCTCGCGCAGGGCTTTGATAAGAGGGATGCCACCGGCGACGCTCGCCTCGAAGAAGAAGTGTCCGCCGTGCCGCCGCGCGGTCGCAAAAATCTCGGCGCCGTGCGCGCAGATCAGGGCCTTGTTGGCGGAGACGACGATCTTGCCGAGACGGAGCGCGGCGAGCGTGACCTCGCGGGCGAGGCCGGTGCCGCCCATGAGCTCGCAAACGATGTCGATCTGCGGATCGGTCGCGATGGCGAGCGGGTCGGCGGTGAGCTTGGCGGCGGGGATTTTGACGGCGCGCGGTTTCTTGAGGTCGCGCACCGAGGCGCGGGCGAGCACGAGGTCGGCGCCGAGGCGGGCCTCGATCGTCGCGCGAGAACGCACGAGATGTTTCCACACGCCCTGGCCGACGGTGCCGAAGCCGCAGATACCGATGGTGAATCGCGGACGGGCGCTCATGCGGCGGGGTCGCCGGTTTTCTTTCGGCCGACTTTGCTTTCGGTGCCGGCACGGATGCGCGCGATGTTCGCGCGATGGCGGTAGATGACGAAGGCTGCGATCACCGCCGAGATGGAAATCACCGGAGACGGTTGATCAAACGCGAAGGCCGTGAAGGGCAGCGACACGGCCGCGAGCATCGAGGCGAGTGAAATGTAGCGGGAGATCGCGAGCGTGAGCGCAAAGATCGCGAAGCCGATACCCATGCCGAGGGAAAACAGAACAAGGAAACCGCCCGCACCGGTCGCAACGCTCTTGCCGCCCTTAAATCCGGTGAAGCACGAGAAACTGTGACCGAGGATGGCGGCTATCAGCCCGACGATCTTCAGGACCAACATTCCGTTGGAATCGACCGGGCAATACTGCGGTCCGACGAGATGCACCAACGGGAACAATCCCACCGCCAAGGCCCCTTTCGCCGCGTCCAAGATCAGCACGAGATTGCCGGGGCCATGACCGAGCACGCGGCGGACGTTGGTCGCGCCGGGGTTTTTGCTGCCGACCTCGAAGATGTTTACGCCCTTCGCCTTCGCAACGAGGTAGCCGAAGGGCAGCGCGCCCAACAGATACCCGATCACTGCGGAGACGACGAGGGCGGCGATCACGACGGACTAGAGTTGGATGAACTTCGCGAGCCGGATGGCGGCATGGCTCTTCAACTCCGCGCGCGCGGCGGCGCTCGGCTCGCTGTCGAGATTGATGACCATGAGGGCGGTCTCGCCGGCCTGCTGGCGGCTGAGGGACATGTTGGCGATATTGACGTGGTCGCGGCCGAGGAGCGTGCCGACGTAGCCGATCATACCGGGCGCGTCGGCGTTCTCGATGATGAGGAGCTTGCCGTCGGCGGCGACCTCGACGGCGCGGCCGTTGATGGCGACGATGCGCGGGCTGCTGGCTTTGGTGACGAGCGTGCCGGCCGCACTGCGGACGGTGCCGTCGCCGGAGATCGCCTCGATCAAGATCAACTCGGTGTAATCGGAATCTTCGGTGGACTTCACGACCTCCAGGCCGAGGCCGAGACGCTCGAGCATGATGGGGGCGTTGACGACGTTGACGCCCTCGCCGCTGATGCGGCGGAGGTAGCCGCGTTGGATGGCGCGGGTGATGGAGTTGGCGTCGAGATCGACGATTTTTCCGAAATAGGTGATGCGGAGTTTGGCCACGGCGGCGGCCGCGAGTTGCTGGACGAGCGTGCCGAGCTTGCCGCCGAGATCGAGGTAAGGCCCGAGGAGCTTGGCGGTGGCGGCATCGACGGAAGGGAGGTTGACGGCGTTGCGAACGGCGCCGTTGAGCAACACGTCGGTGATCTGTTCGGCGACCTCGACGCCCACGGCATCCTGCGCTTCGGCGGTCGAGGCACCGAGGTGCGGGGTGAGGCAGACGTTGGGCAGGGTGCGGAGTTCGCTGTCCTTGGCGAGGGGCTCTTCCTCAAAGACGTCGAGGCCGGCGGCCGCGACCTGACCGGACTTCAATGCGGCGATGAGCGCGGTTTCCTTGATGATGCCGCCGCGGGCGCAGTTGAAAATCCGCAGGCCCTTCTTCGCCTTCGCGAAGGCGGCCTCGTCGATCATGTAACGGGTATCGTCGGTGAGCGGCATGTGCACCGTGATATAGTCGGATTGGGCGAGCAACTGGTCGAGGGAGACGCCCTCGATCTGCATGGCCTTCGCGCGGCTGGGGGCGAGATAGGGATCGTAGGCGAGGACGCGCATGCCGAAGGCTTGGGCGCGTTTCGCGACTTCGCCGCCGATGCGGCCGAGGCCGACGATGCCGAGGGTTTTCTTGAAGAGCTCGATGCCGGAGAAACTTTTGCGGTCCCACTGGCCGGCCTTCATCGATGCCGCCGCCTGCGGCACGGGCCGGGCGCCGCAGAGGATGTGGGTAAACGTGAGTTCGGCGGTGGCGATGGTGTTGCCCGAGGGCGTGTTCATCACGATCACGCCGCGCTCGGTGGCGGCATCCACATCGACGTTGTCCACGCCCACGCCGGCGCGGCCCACGACCTTCAGAAGCGGCGCGGCGGCGAAGACGGCGGCGGTGATCTTGGTCTCGGAGCGGACGGCGATCGCGTGGACGTCCTTCACCAGTTCCAAGATTTTTTCCGGGGTGGAACCGTAGGCCTCGACGACTTCGAGGCCGGGCTGCGCGCGCAGGTAGGCCAGTCCTTTGGGTGAGATCTTATCGGCGACGAGGACTTTCATTTTGGACAAAGTTGTTCGAGGGAAATCCGCTCGCCCGGACCTAGCAAGGAAAAGGTTCGGCGATGACAGACGCGGCGGGCCGACCTGCGGGTAGATTTCGTTCGCATCGTCGTCCCGAGATGTTCGTCTAACCGCCCGTGAGCTTTCGTAATCCCGCCCTCGCCCTCCCCCGCGTCCTCGCCCTTGTCGCGGCGACCTTCCTGATCGCCGGTTGCGCCAAGACCGACCCCGCCGCCGGTCGCGGTGCGCGCGCCGGCGGTGCCGCCCCGGTTATCGTGGGCACAGCCGAGCTCAAAGTCGTGCCCCTCACTCTCGAGGCCATCGGCGCCGTCGAGCCCAGTCGCAGCGCCTCCGTTCGTTCCCAGGTCACCGGAACGCTCGTGAAGATCAACTTCATCGAGGGGCAGGACGTGAAACAGGGCGACAGCCTCTTCGAGATCGATCCCCGTCCCTTTCAAAACATCCTGCGCTCCGCCGAGGCCGATCTTCAACGCATCAAAGTCCAGCTCGGCACCGCCCAAGCGCAGGTCGACCGCTACCGCACCTTGAACGAGGGTGCCCTCGTCTCCCAAGAGCAGTTCCAGGCCATCGCCGATTCCGCCCGCGCCCTCCAGTCCCAGCAACTCGCAAGCGAGGCCTCCGCCGCCAACGCCCGGCTCCAGCTCGATTATTGCAACATCCGCTCCCCTCTCACCGGCCGCACCGGCAACATCCCCGTCCACGAGGGCGACCTCGTGCGCGTCAACGACGCCGGCGGCCAGCTCGTCACCGTCCACCAGATCAGCCCCATCAACGTCACCTTCAGCGTGCCCCAGCAATACTTCGGTTCGCTCGTGCGCTACCGCTCCGGCGGCACCCTCAAAATAAAAGTCATCCCGCCCGGCCCCGACGAACGCCCCGAGGAGGGCGAACTCACGTTTATGGACAACACCGTCGACGCCGCCACCGGCACCTTGAAGCTCAAGGGCACCTTTCCCAACTCCCAGCAGCGCCTCTGGCCCGGCCAGTTCGCCACGGTCACCGTCACCCTCGACGCCCCCGAGGTCATGACCGTCCCCGCCAGCGCCCTCCAGACATCCCAAGCCGGCCAACACATCTACATCGTCAAATCCGACCAGACCGCCGAGCTCCGCCCCGTCGTCGTCGAGCGCGTCGCGGGTCCCGTCGCCGTCATCGCCAAAGGCGTCTCCGCAGGCGAGACCGTCATCGTCGATGGACAGCTCCGTGTCATCCCGGGGAAGCCCGTCGAAATCAAGACCCGCGATGCCGCCGCCGGCCCGCGCGCCGGCAAGGGGTCCAATGCCCCCGGAGACAAAGCCAAGGGCAAATCCGCCGCCGCACCCTTCACCCCGGAGAAGCCCGCGCCATGAACATCCCCGAACACTTTATCCGCCGCCCGGTGATGACGACGCTCGTCACCTGCGCCATCACCATCTTCGGCTGGATGGCCTACGAGCGCCTTCCCGTCAGCGACCTGCCCAACGTCGATTTCCCGACGATCTCCGTCTCCGCCAGCCTCCCCGGGGCCAGCCCCGAGACGATGGCCGCCTCCGTCGCGACCCCGCTCGAGCAGCAGTTCTCCAGCATCGCCGGCATCGAGTCGATGTCCTCGACCAGCTCCCTCGGAAACACGTCGATCACGATGCAGTTCAGCCTCGACCGCGACATCGACGGGGCCGCCCAGGACGTGCAGTCCGCCATCGCCGCCGTCCAACGCCGTCTTCCGCGCGACATGCCCAACCCGCCGTCGTTTCGAAAATCCAATCCCAACGACGACTCCATCCTCCTCCTCGCCCTCTCCTCAAAGACCCTCGCGCTTTCCGAAATCAACGAGTTCGCCGAGACCGTCCTCGCCCAGCGCATCTCCACCGTGGACGGCGTCTCCCAGGTCAATGTCTTCGGCGCGCAGAAATACGCCGTCCGCGTCCGCCTCGATCCCCGCGCCCTCGCCGCCCGCGGCATCGGCATCGACGAGGTCCGCACCGCCCTCGACACCAACAACGTCAACCTCCCCTCCGGCCTCATCGACGGCGCTTCCAAGTCCACCACTCTCCTCGCCACCGGCCAGCTCAAGAGCGCCGAGGGCTTCCGCAAGGTCATCATCAGCTATCGCAACGGCGCCGCCGTCCGCCTCGGCGATGTCGCCAACGTCGTCGACAGCGTCGAAAACGAAAAATCCTACAGTTGGTTCGACTCCCGCTACAAAGACGGCGTCGAGGATCCCGCCTTCGCCGCCGGCACGAAGGAAACCCGCGCCATCGTCCTCTCCATCCAGCGCCAGCCCGGCACCAACACCATCAAGGTCGTGGACGGCATCAAGGCCCTCCTTCCCTCCTTCCGCGCCCAGCTTCCCGCCACCATCGACCTCGAGACCATCGTGGACCGCTCGGTCTCCATCCGCGAGTCCGTGCATGACGTGAAGTTCACCCTCGTCCTCGCCATCATCTTGGTCGTGCTCGTGATCTTCCTCTTCCTCCGCTCCCTCTCGGCCACGATCATCCCGAGCATCGCGATGCCCATCGCCGTCATCGGCACCTTCGGCGTCATGTATTTTTTCGATTTCAGCATCGATAACATCTCGCTGCTGGCCCTCACCCTCTCCGTCGGCTTCGTGGTGGACGACGCCATCGTGATGCTGGAAAACATCGTCCGCCACATCGAGAAGGGCGAATCCGTCATGGTCGCCTCGCTGCGCGGCTCCCGCGAGATCGGGTTCACCATCATCTCGATGACGATCTCCCTCGTCGCCGTGTTCATCCCCGTGCTCTTCATGGGCGGTGTGCTGGGCCGGCTGCTCTACGAGTTCGCCGTCACCATTTCGGCCGCGGTCCTCGTCTCCGGCTTCGTCTCCCTCACCCTCACCCCGATGCTATGCAGCCGGTTCCTCAAACCCGTGGACCGCACCCGCCAGCACGGCCGGTTCTACCGCGCCACCGAGCGCATCTTCCAACGCAGCGTCGATTTCTACGAACGCACTCTGCGTTTTTCGCTGCGCTGGCGCAACGTCACCCTCGGCGTCGCCTTCGCCACCCTCGGCCTCACGCTCCTCCTCCTCGTCGTCATCCCCAAGGGCTTCATCCCCACCGAAGACACGGGCCGTATCCAGATCCAGGTCGAAGCCGCGCAAGACGCCTCCTTCGAGGCCATGCTCGGCTACCAGCGCGCCGTCACCGCCGTCGTGAAGCGCAACCCCCACGTCAAAGATATCGTCGCGTTCGTCGGCTCTAGCGGTCGCAGCGGCGGCGGTTCCAGTAACACCAGTCGGATGTTTATCTCCCTCGTCGACGGCAAACGCCCCGCCGCCAGCCAGATCGCCCAAATGATCCGCGCCGAGACCGCCGGCATTCCCGGGGTGCGCGTATTCCCCACCGTCCCCCCCAGCATCCGCCTCGGCTCGCGCGGCTCCTCCTCCGTCTATCAATACACCCTCTCCGGCACCGATCTTCAGGAGCTCTACCGCGTCACCCCGCTGCTCGTTGAACGCGTCCGCGAGATCCCGGGTGTCATCGACGTGGGTTCCGATCTCCAGATCACCAGTCCGCAGCTCATCATCGATATCGACCGCGACAAAGCCTCCGCCGTCGGTCTCAACGTCCAACAGATCGAGGACACCGTCTATAGCGCCTTCGGCTCCCGCCAGGTCTCCACCATCTACACGTCGACCAACCAATACGCGGTCGTCCTCGAGCTCGCCGAGAAATACCTCCGCGACCCCGCCTCGCTCGCGCTCCTTTTCATCCGCAACCGCGAGGGCAAGCTCATCCCGCTTGAGAGCGTCGCCAAACTCCGCCCCTCCGTCGGCCCGCTCACCGTCGCCCACCTTGGCCAGGTTCCCGCGGTCACCATCAGCTTCAACCTCCGGCCCGATCTCTCCCTCAGCCAGGCTACCGAGCAGATCGAGAAACTCGCCGCTCAGGTTCTCCCCGCCACCGTCAACGGCACCTTCCAAGGCACCGCCGCCGCTTTCACCAGCTCGCTCCAAGGCCTCGGCCTTACGCTCCTCATCGCCGTCCTCGTGATCTACATCGTCCTCGGAATCCTCTACGAAGACTTCGTCCATCCCGTCACCATCCTCTCCGGTCTGCCCGCGGCCACCTTCGGCGCCCTCGTCACCCTCCTCATCTTCGGTCAGGAGCTGAATATGTATGGCTACGTCGGTCTCATCATGCTCATCGGCATCGTAAAAAAGAACGCGATCATGATGATCGACTACGCCCTCGACGCCCGCCGCCATCACGGCAAGTCCGCCGAGGACGCCATCTTCGAGGCCTGCCTCGTGCGCTTTCGCCCGATCATGATGACCACCTTCGCCGCCATCGCCGGCACCCTTCCCATCGCCCTCGGCTGGGGCGCGGGTGCCGACGCCCGCCGCACCCTCGGCCTTGCCGTCGTGGGCGGCCTGCTCGTGTCGCAGATTCTCACCCTCTACATCACGCCCGTTTTCTACCTTTTCATGGAGCGCTTCACGAAACACCTCACGCCGAAGTCCCTGCCGGAATTGGCTGAAGCTCCCGCCCTCGCAACGGCCGGCAGATAGGCCGAAGCCCGCGCGGTCACCACCGCATAGGCATCCCGAGATGGAAGTATCCGCCGCTCGGCCCCTCCGGCGGCAGCGTCGCCAGCATCACGCTCGTCTTCGCGCCGTCGGCGATCTCCAGCATCGCGCCCGCGCCGCCCATGTCCGTCTTGACCCAGCCCGGATGGGCGGAGTTCACCTTGAGCGGCGTGCCCTTCAACTCCTGCGCCAGCTCGACCGTAAACATATTCACCGCCGCCTTCGAAGCATCGTAACCGAGCAGCCGCGCCGGATAGATCGGCGAGTTCGTGTCCCCGTGTTCCGCGAGCGAACCGAGGATCGAAGAAAGGTTCACGATCCGCCCTGCGGGAGATTTTTTCAGTAACGGCAGGAACGCCTGCGTCACGGCGACGAGTCCGAAGAAATTCGTGTCGAACGTGGCCCGCAAAGAAGCCTGTGCGACCGTGCTCGGCCCCGTCTCGGTCGCGTAGTCGAGCACGCCCGCGTTGTTCACGAGGATGTCGAGCTGGCCGAATTCTTTTTCCACCCACGCCGCCGCCGCCGCGATCGACGCCGCGTCGGTCACCGAAAGCGCGACGGCCTGCGCCGCCACGCCTTCGCTCTTGAGCTGCGCCGCCGCGTCCGCGCCGCGCTGCGCATCGCGCGAGCCGAGCACGACCGTGATACCGAGGCGCCCGAGCTGTCGGGCGGTTTCGAGGCCGATGCCTTTATTGGCACCGGTGATGAGAGCGACTTTGGAAGACATGGCTGAAGGGTTGTTGAAGAATAAATCAGGGAGCAAGCGCCGGATAGTCGGTATAGCCCGCGGCCCCCGCGCCGTAGAACGTCTCGGGCACCGGCGCGTTCAACGCCGCCCCCGCCGCGAAGCGCCGCGGCAGATCGGGATTGGCGATGAAGAGTTTTCCCCATGCCACCGCATCGGCCCGGCCTGCGGCAATCTCCGCCTCGGCTTCGGGCGCGGTGAACGCTTGGTTGGCGATGAAGACACCGCCGAAAGACCGCTTCAGCACGGGCCCGAGCCGGGGTTCGGTCAGCCCCTCGCGCGCACACAGAAACGCCAGCTTCCGCCGGCCCAGCTCGCTCACGAGATAGCCGAAGGTCGCCGCGAGATTCGTGTCGCCCATCCCGTGCGAATCGCCGCGCGGCGCGAGATGGTAGCCCACGCGCCCCGCACCCCAGACGTCCACGACCGCATCCGTCACCTCGAGCGCCAGCCGCGCCCGGTTCTCGACGGACCCGCCATAGTCGTCGGTGCGATGGTTCGAGCCGTCCTGCAAAAATTGATCCAGCAAATAGCCGTTGGCCCCGTGGATCTCCACCCCGTCGAAGCCCGCCGACCGCGCGTTCTCCGCCCCGCGCCGATAGGCTTCCACCACCCCGGGCAACTCCGCGCGGTCCAGAGCGCGCGGCGTCACAAAAGCCTTCTGCGGACGGATCTGACTGACGTGCCCCGACGGCGCGATCGCACTCGGCGCCACCGGCAACGCCCCGCCCAGATACACCGGATCGGACACCCGCCCCACGTGCCAGAGTTGCAAAAACATCCGCCCGCCCGCCGCGCGCACCGCCGTCGTGATGCCCTTCCACCCCGCCACCTGCGCCTCCGACCAGATGCCCGGCGTATCCGGATAGCCCACGCCCATCGGATCGACCGACGTCGCCTCGCTCAAAATCAACCCGGCCCCCGCGCGTTGCACATAGTAGTCGCGCATCAGTGCATTCGGCACCCGCCCCGCCGAGGCCCGGCAGCGCGTGAGCGGCGCCATGATAATGCGGTTGGGCAGAGTCAGGGCACCGACCCGCAGCGGTTCGAATAACATAGGCGGCTATCAGAAAGTCGCCTTACGGACCGGCGCAACCTCAAGACCAAGATTTATCCCCCCGGTATTGCCCGCGCGCACGCCGCCCCTACCTTCAGACGATGCTCCCGCCCCTGCGCCTCGTCTTCGCCGCCGCCTGCCTCGGCCTTACCGCCGCTTTCGCCGCCCCCGCAAAATGGGCCCCCGACATCGACAAGTTCGCCACCGCCGACGCGCTCAAAGCGCCCGCTCCCGGCGGGGTCGTCTTCGTAGGTGCCTCCTCGATCCGGCGGTGGGCGACGCTCGCGAAAGATTTCCCCGGGACCCCGCTCGTCAACCGCGGCTTCGGCGGCTCCGAACTCGCCGACAGCGTCTTCTACGCCGACCGCATCGTGATTCCCTACGCGCCTCGCCTCGTCGTCGTCTACGCCGGCGAGAACGATCTCCAAGCCGGCCAAACTGCCGAAACCGTGCTCGCGCGCTTCCGGGCGTTCACCGCCAAAATCCACGCCGCGCTCCCCAAGACCCGGATCATCTTTCTGGCGATCAAGGAAAGTCCGTCCCGCGTCAAAATCCGCGAGCAAGTCCTCCTTGCCAACCGCCTCGTCGCGTCGGAATGCGCCAAGGACCCGCGGCTCACCTTCGTCGATGTCGCGACCCCGATGCTCGACGCCGCCGGCAAAACCCGCCCCGAGATTTTTGTCGCCGACCAACTCCACCTCAACGCCGCCGGCTACGCCATCTGGACCAAGACGCTCGCGCCCTTTCTGAAACCATGAGCCCCTCGCCGGCCGCCCGCCTCGCCCTCCAGATCGAGTTCATCGTCGAGTGCGACCGGTTGAAGGAGATTTTTCGCCAGACGCTCAACACGCGCAGTCGCCGCCCGGAAAACGACGCCGAGCACTCGTGGGCCTTTTGCCTCTGCGCGCTCGTCCTCGCCGAACACGCCAATGTCCCGCACCTCGACCTGCTTCGCGTGCTCAAAATGGGCTTGATCCACGACCTCGTGGAAATCGACGCCGGCGACACCTTCGCCTACGACACCGCCGCGATGGTCGGCCAGCACGACCGCGAAGCCCGCGCCGCCGACCGCATCTTCGGTCTCCTTCCCGCCGACCAGTCCGCCGAATTCCGAGCGCTGTGGGACGAATTCGAGGCCCACGCCACGCCCGAGGCGAAGTTCGCCCACGCCTGCGACCGCTTCCAGCCGATGCTTCTCAACACCCGCACCGAGGGCGGCAGTTGGCGCACGCATGCCGTCACGCTCGACCGCGCGCTCGTCCGCGCCGCCCCCATCGCCGAGGGCTCCGCCGCCCTCGCCACCGCCATCGAGACCCTCCTGCGCGACGCCGTCGCCGCCGGCCACCTCGCCCCCACCGTTCCCGCCGCTTGAAAAATTCCGCTTCTCAATCCAAAACTATCCCATGAACCGCCGCACGTTCCTCGCCCAGACCTCCACCGTGGCCATCGCCGCGTCGCTCGCCCCCGCCATTTCGCAACTCTCCGCCGCCGCGCCGACGTCGGCCACCGGACCGACGTATCCGTTTGCCGTCACTCCCCTCGCCTATGATGCCGCCGCGCTCGAGCCGCACATCGACGCCGCGACGATGCGCCTCCACCACGGCAAACACCACGCCGGCTACGTCACCAACCTCAACGCCGCCCTCAAGGACCACCTCGCCCTCCACAGCCTCACGGTCGAGCAACTCCTCCGCCAGCGCGAGACGCTCCCCGCCGCGATCCAGACCGCCGTCCGCAACCACGGCGGCGGCCACCTGAACCACGAATTCTTCTGGCAGATCATGCGCCCCGTCGGCACCGAAGGCGCCGGCGGCAAGCCCGGCGGGAAACTCGCCGCCGCCCTCGACGCCGAATTCGGCTCGCTCGCAAAATTTCAGGAAGCGTTCAACGCCACCGCCCTTAAAGTCTTCGGCTCCGGTTGGGCCTTCCTCGTCGCCGACAAAGCCACCGGCAAACTTCGCATCACCACCGCGCCCAACCAGGACGGTGACCTCTATCAAGTCGACCGCACCTGTCTCCTCGCCTGCGACGTCTGGGAGCACGCCTATTATCTAAACTATCAAAACCGCCGCGCCGACTACCTGAAGGCATGGTGGAACGTCGTCGCCTGGGACATCGCCAGCCGTCGCTACGTCTGATTCCAATTAGCTTTCAGGGTGAGATGAACAGAGGCTCTTTGTAGGAGCCTGCTTGCAGGCGATTTCACCCGTGCCGCCTGACCCCGTGCCGAATCGCCTGCAAGCAGGCTCCTACCTCGCGCCCCATTAAGCTCATCTTGAACGCGAACTGGAAAAAACTTTGGTCGCGGCCGAACGCTCAGCTTAAATCCCGGATCGACCCGAACTCCGGATCGAACAACCGGCGATACGTCTGCACGATCATCCCGTCGGTCAACCCGGCCAGCCAATCGCAGATTTGTCGCGCTTTGCCCGCCTCGGTCGCCTCCGCCGCGATCAACCGCCCCACGCGCGGCGGCAAAATGTGTATCACCCGCCCCGGACGCTCGACGTAGTTTTTCCACGCCGAGGCCCACAGCTCAAACATCACGCGCCTCGCCTTGTGCTCCATTTGCTGGAGCTGCGGGCTCTCGAAAATGATGTCGTTGGCCATCTTTTTGTAGAACGCCGCTTCGCGCTCCGCCGTCGGCGCGACCACCAGTTCCCACCGGTATCGGTTCGTCACCGCCGCCATGAAATTCTTCCGTTCGCGCAGCCGGCACGCCGTGATAAACACCCCGATCTTCGCGGAGAAAACATTCTCCAGCCGGTCGCCCCGCACCGCCGTAAACAGCCCGTCGAGCCATGTCTGCCGCTCCGCGTCGAGCGCCTCGCCCGCCGCCCAAGCCTCGACCCGCTCCATCGTCAGAAACCCCGCCTTCACCCCGTCCACGATATCGTTGAGCGAATAAGCCGCATCGTCCGCCCAGTCCATGATCTGGCATTCCACGCTCTTGAACGCGTTCAGCTTTTCGCCCGCGTGCAGCTCCGCCGGAATCGTCGCCGCGCCAAACACGAACGCCCGCACCGTCGCCTGCGGATCATACAAAAAGTGATTCGCCGGCGGTGTCGGAAACTCGGAAAAAAGCTTTTTATATTTCAGCACGCCGTCGAGCAGCGCCCGCGTCGCCTGCATCCCGCGCACGCCCGACTCGTTTTGATACATCGTCTCCGTGAGCAGGTGCAGGGTCTGCGCGTTCCCTTCGAATCCGCCCCACGGCAACATCAGCTCCTGCAACGTGCGCTCTCCCGAATGGCCGAAGGGCGGGTGCCCGAGATCGTGCGCGAGACACACCGCCTCGACCAGGTCTCCGTCGATATGGAAATCGTCGCCCAACGGCCCGCCCTGCGTTTTCAAAAAATGGCAGATCGAGCGCCCGATCTGCGCCACCTCCATCGAGTGCGTCAGCCGGGTGCGGTAGAAATCGTATTCGCCCGACAGAAAAACCTGCGTCTTCGACTGGAGCTTGCGGAAGGCGTGCGCGTGAATGATCCGGTCGCGGTCGATCTGAAAAGCATTGCGGTAATCGGTCTTGCGGACCGCTCCGTAGGTCTCGGCGTCAAACTCGGTATAGAAGCGGTTAATCATCGGCTTTGGTTTCGACAGGACCGCCTCCCGGCGCACGATGCAAACCCATATGCGCTCCCACCGTTTTCCCACCGCACTCGGCGAGTGCGCGTTGTCTTGGGAGAACTCCCTCGTTTACGGCTTCACCCTTCCCGGTGGCGATCTCCCCGCGCCGGACGCCGCTCCGCAGCCCGACTGGATCGTCGCCCTCGCCGCCCGCGTCCAACGCCACCTCACCGGCGAACTCCAAGACTTCTCCGACGTGCCCTATGACGTCGCCCTCGCCAGCACTTTCCAGAGGAACGTTTACCGCGCCACTCTCGCGATCCCGCCCGGGGCCACCCGCACCTACGGCGAAATCGCCGCCGACCTCAGCTTGCCTCCCGGTAGCGCTCGCGCCGTCGCCGCCGCGCTCGGCGCCAACCCCTGGCCTCTCCTCGTCCCCTGCCACCGCATCGTCGGCGCCGACGACCGCATGACCGGCTTCTCCGGCCCCGGTGGCATTCGCACCAAAACCCGCCTCCTCGCCCTCGAAGGCGCCCAACTGCTCTCCGAATAAATTCCCTCCCATGCCTGCCTCCACCATGCGCGCCATCGCCAAGCTCACGCCCGGCCCCGGCCTCTCACTCACGGAAGTCCCCGTGCCCGTCCCCGGCGTCAACGACGTCCTGATCAAGGTCAAAAAAACCTCCATTTGCGGCACCGATGTCCACATCTACAACTGGGATGCTTGGGCCGAGAAAACCATCAAGACCCCGATGGTCATCGGCCACGAATTCGTCGGCACCATCGAGTCGGTCGGTGCCAACGTGATCGGCTTTCAGCCCGGTGACCTCGTCGATGGCGAAGGCCACATCGTCTGCGGACTCTGCCGCAACTGCCTCGCCGGTCGGCGCCACCTCTGCAAAGACACCAAGGGCGTCGGCGTGAATCGCGACGGCGCTTTCGCCGAATACCTCTGCATCCCCGCCACCAACGCCGTCCACGTCGATCCCGCCGTCCCGCTCGAGGTGCTCTCGTGCTTCGACCCGCTCGGCAACGCCACCCACACCGCGCTTCAATATGACCTCGTGGGTGAAGACGTGCTCATCACCGGCGCCGGCCCCATCGGCTGCATGGCCACCGCCATCGCCTGGCAGGCCGGCGCGCGGAAAATCGTCGTCACCGATGTTAACCCCGACCGCCTCGCCCTCGCCGCCCGCATGGGCGCGACCCGCACCGTCGATGTCTCCAAAGAAAACCTCCCCGACGTCCAGCGCGAGATCGGCATGAAAGAGGGCTTCGATGTCGGCTTGGAAATGTCCGGCAACCCCGCCGCTCTGAATACCATGATCGACAACATGGCCCACGGCGGCCGCATCGCCCTCCTCGGCATCATGCCCGGCGCCGCCGCCGTCGATTGGAACAAGGTCGTCTTCAACATGCTCACGATCCGCGGCATTTACGGCCGCGAGATGTATGAGACGTGGTATAAAATGACCTCCCTCATCCAGCGGGGCCTCGATATCTCACCCGTCATCACCCACCGCTTTCCCTACGCGGAATTCCAAACCGCCTTCGACCTCATGCGCTCCGGCCGCAGCGGAAAAATCATCCTCAACTGGGACTGAAAGCCATGACTCCCGCCTACCTCGCGCAGCTCCAAAAAACCCTCGCCGAGATCGAAGCCGCCGGCCTCACCAAGCGCGAGCGCCTCATCGCCACCCCTCAGTCCGCGCATATCACCGTCGCGGGCGGCCACCAGGTCCTGAATTTCTGCGCCAACAACTATCTCGGCCTCGCCAACCATCCCGAGATCATCGCCGCCGCGCACGCCGCCCTCGACCGCTGGGGCTTCGGCCTCGCCTCCGTGCGCTTCATTTGCGGCACCCAGGAAATCCACCGCGAACTCGAGGTCCGTCTCAGCGCCTTCCTCGGCACCGCCGACACGATCCTCTACCCTTCCGCTTTCGACGCCAACGGCGGCCTCTTCGAAACGCTCTTCGGCCCCGAGGACGCCATCATCAGCGACGAGCTGAACCACGCTTCGATCATCGACGGCATCCGTCTCTGCAAGGCGAAGCGCTTCCGCTATCGGCACAACGACATGGCCGACTTGGAGGCCCAGCTCGTTGCCGCCGACGCCGCCGGCGCCCGCCACAAGCTCATTGCAACCGACGGCGTCTTCTCGATGGACGGCACCATCGCCGACCTCCCCGCCATCGTCGCCCTCGCCGAAAAGTTTGGCGCGCTCACCATGATGGACGACTGCCACGCTTCCGGCTTCCTCGGAAAAACCGGTCGCGGCACCCACGAACACCACCACCTCGTCGGCCGCATCGACATCATCACCGGCACCCTCGGCAAAGCCCTTGGCGGGGCCAGCGGCGGCTTCACCGCCGCCTCCGCCGAGATCGTCGCGTTACTCCGGCAGCGCTCCCGCCCCTACCTCTTCTCCAATACCCTCGCGCCCGTCATCGCCGCCGCCTCCATCGCAGCCCTCGACCTCATCACTCGCTCGACCGAGCTCCGTGACCGCCTCGAAGAAAACACGAAATTCTTCCGCGCCGGACTCGCCGCCGCCGGCCTCGCCCTCAAGCCCGGCACGCACCCGATCGTCCCCGTGATGCTCGGCGACGCCGCTCTCTCCCAAAAATTCGCCGCGCGCATGTTGGAAAAAGGCGTCTATGTCGTCGGCTTTTTTTATCCCGTCGTCCCGCAGGGCACCGCGCGCATCCGCACCCAGGTCAGCGCCGCCCACAGCCGCGCCGATCTTGAGTTCGCCATCAACGCTTTTGCCGAGACTAAACGCGAACTCGGCCTATAAATCTCCCACATGGCCCAGTCCCTCCCCGCCCCTCTTTGCCGCCGTCTCGAAAAAGCCGCCCGCGCCGCCGCGAAAAACTCCTACTCGCCCTACTCCAAATTTCGCGTAGGGGCCGCCGTCGTCGCGGGCTCCGGAAAAATCTACGCCGGCTGCAACGTCGAGAACGCCTCCTACGGCCTCTGCAACTGCGCCGAGCGCACCGCCATCTTCACCGCCCTCGCCGCCGGCGAACACACCGTGAAGGCCGTCGCCGTTTACACCCCGACCACCACGCCCACCAGCCCCTGCGGCGCCTGCCGCCAGGTCATCAACGAATTCGGGCCCACTGCGCGAATCATCGGCATCTGCGACTCCGCCGGCCGCATCGAGACCACGCTCGACCAACTTCTGCCCCACGCTTTCGGCCCGGCCAATCTGACGCCGTCCGCGCCCAAGCCACGTCGCTAAAGTCCGTCGGCAAATCCGACCAACGCCCGTGTGAGCGCGTCCCCCGCGACAAAGCCCACGTCGTTGTGGCCCGCGTTCTCCACCCATAATTTCTGTCGCCGGCCAAGTGCCGCCGCGAAGAGCGCCTCCGCGTGATGGAATCCGACTATCCCGTCGCGCCGGCCATGGATCAGCAGCACCGGGCATTTCACCCGCGGCATCTTTTCCAAGTTGGTAAACCGATCAAACGGCAGCAACCGCCAGCGGGTCATCACGCGATAGGCGCTCGTGAACGCGCTCTCCAGCACCAGTCCCGCCACCGGCGCGCGCGTCGCCAACTCCACTGCCGGCCCGGCACCGACCGAACGACCGTAAAGCAACAGTCGATCCGCCGTGATCCCGTGGCTCCGCTCGAGCCAGGCCAGCGCCGCCGCATTGGCCTCGTAGATCGCCGCCTCGCTCGGGCGCTGCCGGTTGATCCCGTAGCCGGGATACTCGCAGGCAAAAACCGAGAAACCCAGTTCTCTCAGCGCGCGGAGGCGATAAGCCACATCACCCAAATCCTCGGCGTTGCCGTGAAAATACCAGAGGGTATGCCGCGCCTCCGGGTTGGACAAAAACACCGCGCTTACCTCCGCGTCGCCCACCTTGATTCGCACCGCGCCCGGCGGCTCCTGCCCGGAGCCGAACTGCGGTTGGAAGATCATCCCATCGGCCGCCCACCAGGCGCCCGCAGCCGCCGCGCAGTAAATCCCGGCGAAGGCCAGCACCAGCCGACGCCAACTGATGCTCACCCTCGACCGGTCCATGCCTGCCTCACCCGCCTGCAAAAAAACCTTTCACGACCGCGAGGACATCGCTTAAGCGGACCTCTTGCTCCGTGCGCTCGATGAGGTCGCGGACCTTGACGAGGCCCTTGGACAATTCGTCAGTGCCGAAGATCAGCGCCAACTTTGCCCCCGAGTCCGACGCGGCCTTGAGTTGTTTCCCAAAGGCGACTTCGTGCATGGGATAGTCGACGCGGTAACCCGAGGCGCGGATCGACTGGATCGCTCCGAAGGCCGCCACCCGCTCCGCCGCTCCGCCTATGACACAGTAAACATCCGGCGCCTGCACGAACGCCGGCATCAAACCTCGTTGCTCAAGCAAAAGCGCCATCGTCATGTCGCCGATGGCGAAGCCCACCGCCGGAAACGCTGGCCCGCCGAGTTTTTGCACCAGATCGTCGTAGCGCCCCCCGCCGGCGAGCGCACGCAGCTCGCCCTTGCGGTCAAAGGCCTCAAACACGAAACCCGTGTAGTAGGCCAATCCCCGCACGACGCCGAGATCGACCGAGATGAAACGTTCCAGGCCCATTGCCGCGAGGCCGCCGAGGAGCTTGCGCCAGTCGGCGAGGCGGGCCGCCAGTTTTTCCCCACCCAGCGGAGCGAGCACGGCTTCAAGCGCAGGGAGCGACTTGATCTGCAAAAACTCCAGCACCTTCGCCTTGAGCGCCGCGTCCAATTCACCAAATTTATCGGCATAAACTTTGAACGCATCGTCGCCCATCTTCTCGAACTTATCGACCGCGCCAAGCACCGCGCGAATCCGCTCCTCATCAAGGCCGAGGGCTTCGAGATAATAGAACCAAAGGTTCCGGTCACTGAGTCGGATATAAAAATCCTCCTCGGTCAGCCCAAAGCCGCAAAGGCACTGCGTCAGCAAGGCAATCAACTCGATCTCGGCCTCGGGTCCGGGCTCACCGAAGATGTCCGCGTTGAATTGAAAGAAACACCGTCCCCGGCCCTTTTGCATCCGCTCATAGCGGTAAAACTCGCCGATGCTAAACCACTTGATCGGCCGCTTGAGCGAACTCGCCTTGGCCCCGACCAAGCGGCAGACCGTCGGCGTCATCTCGGGCCGGAGCGCGACCTCGCGTCCACCCTTGTCGGTAAAACTGAAAAGCTGCGCTTCGATTTCGTCGCCCGACTTGGCCTTGTAGAGGTCGAGCGGCTCGAGCACCGGCGCGTCATACTCGGCAAAGCCATACCGACCGGCGGTTTGCCGCCAAAGCCGGAAAATGTGATTCCGACGCGCAAAATCCTCGGGGTAGAATTCGCGGAAGCCGGGCAAGGTTTGGAACGTCGCCATAATTTGACCGCACGGTGCCTCCCCGGCGGCTGCGTCGCCAATAAAAAAACAAACCCGGAGGCGGTTTGCACCGGTCCGGGTCGAAGGGGCTGGTCGTCGGACCAGATCAGAGGAGCTTGGTCAAATCGATCTTCTTGAGCTGCTGCTTGAGAATCTTGCCGGACTTGAATTTCACGACCGCGCGCTGCGGGATCACGACTTCGGCCTCGGGTTTGTTCGGATTGCGGCCGATGCGTTGCTTGCGGATCTGGACCTCCAATACGCCAAAGTTACGCAGCTCGACGTTCCGCCCGTCGGCGAGGGCTTTCTGGATGATGTCCAGCGTTTGCTGCACGCTCTCGACGATCTGCTTTTGGGGGAACCCGGTCTTGCGGAAAATCTGGAGGACGATCTCTCGTTTAGTGAGATTTGATGACATGGATTTTGAGGGTTTGAATTCGCTACGCCGTTCTTGGACTTCGCTCCGCGTAATAAATCCCCGAAGGTTGTTTGCGTCAACTCTTTGGCTGAATAAATCTTTCAAACAAAGACTCCTGCCAATGTCCCGATCATCCCCCCAACCCGAGGCCGTTAACTCGATGTTCGCGAGAATCGCACGCCGCTATGATTTCGCAAACCGCCTGTTGAGCTGTGGTATAGACTTGTGGTGGCGCCGATGCTTGGTCGTCAAAGTCCGGGACTACGCGCCATCCGATGTCTTGGACTTGGCGACCGGCAGCGGCGACGTCGCCTTTGCGCTGGCCCGTTCCCTAGGAAAAGAAGCCAAAATAATTGGAATGGATTTTTGTCAGCCGATGCTCGACGAGGCGCTGGTCAAGCAGTCGAGCGCCGGCCTTGGGAGATTCGACAACGTCTCGTTCTCGCAGGGCGACGGCCTCGATCTGCCCCTGCCGGATGCGAGCCTTGATGCCGTTACCATCTCGTTTGGGCTACGCAACATGGCTGATCGCGACCGCGCACTTCGCGAGATGCGTCGAGTTCTCCGTCCGGGCGGTAAGCTTTGGGTGCTCGAGTTCTCCCAACCCCATGCCTGGTTTAGGCCGCTCTATTTTTTCTATCTCCGCCATTTTCTGCCAAGACTGGCGGGCTTCGCCACGGGTGATCGCGCCGCCTATGTTTATCTCAACGAAACGATCGAGCAGTTCCCTGATCGCTTCGCGCTCGAAGCCGAAATCCTCTCCGCCGGCTTTTGTGAGGTAACCTCCGCCGGAATGACCTTCGGCATCGTCGCCCTCCACGAAGCTTCGGTTTGAGACACTCCGCCTTTCCGGGTGCGATTCCGACCGCGCTTGGGACCGCAGTCGCCCCGGTGCGACGGCTTTTCGCAGGAGCCTGCTTGCAGGCGATTTCAGCCGCACCGACTGACCGCATTCTGAATCGCCTGCAAGCAGGCACCTGCCTTCCGGCCCATTAGTCTCATCTCGAACGCGAACTGGGATTAGTTGAACGACTTCCCGCACCCGCAGGTGCTCTGCGCGTTCGGGTTTTTGATTTCGAAGCCCTTGCCGTGCAGTCCGTCGTCGAAATCGATTTGCGAGCCGCTCAAGTAGGCCAAACTCGCCGGGTCGAGCAGCATCGCCACGCCTTCGCTTTCGATCACGGCATCATCTGGCTTCGATTCGTCGAAAGACATCCCATATTGGAAACCCGAGCAGCCACCCGACTCCACAAATACGCGCAGGCGTTGAGCGGGACGATCCAACTCGGCATGCATCGAGCGAACGCGATCAGCGGCACGGGCGGTGAGAGAAACCATTGCGTAAGATTGCGCGGCAAAATCACGGTGTCAAACGCCGGCCTAGCAGGATTCAAGCCGTTTGCCGATTTGCGGCCTTGCCACTGCCATTGACCGCCTCTGTCCTGCCAACGTGGCGGCAATTAAGCACATCTTCAACGAACTGCACTACGAGATGACCCGGAAGATCGCCGAAGGCGGCATGGGCTTGGTCTACGAGGCCGTGCAACTCGGGGCCGGAAATTTCCGCAAGATAGTCGCGGTTAAATTGATTCGCGAAGAATACTCCGCCATCGAGGAGTTCCAAAACAACTTCATTGGCGAGGCCCGGCTGGTCGCCGACTTGATCCATACCAACATCGTCCAAACCTACCACCTCGGCCAAGTGGGCGGTCAGTATTTCATGGTGATGGAATTCGTTCGCGGAGTGAATTTGGAGCAGTTCATCGAACGCCACCGGCAACTCGGCAAACCTGTCCCCGTTGATCTCGCCGCCTTCATCATCTCGCGTATCGCCCGAGGGCTCTCTTACGCGCACAACAAGTGCGACCGCGACGGCCGCCACCTCAACATCGTCCACCGCGACATCGGCCCGAAGAACATCATGCTCGCCTATGAGGGCGACGTAAAACTCACCGACTTCGGCATCGCGAAGGCTCTCGACCTGATGTATAATGAAGAGGGCAAGGTGATCGCCGGAAAGGACGAGTATCTTTCCCCTGAACAGGCCAACTACGCCGTCACCGATGCCCGTGCGGATCTTTTTCCCCTCGGGATCGTGCTTTCCGAGGTGCTGCTGTGTCGCAATCTTTTCCGGGCCGTCGACCGGGCCCAGTCCCGCCGCAACATTCTCACGATGCCCATCCCGCAATTCAGCACCCTCCGCGCGGACATCAAACCCGCCTTGGAAGCCATCCTACAGCGCTGCTTCCAGCGCGACCGCGACAAACGCTACCAGTCTTCTCTCGACGTTCTCACCGATCTCGAAATGCACCTTTACGGGGCGGGATACGGACCCACGAACGAGAAGCTCGGCGTCTATCTCAAGGAGATTTTCGATGTGCGGGATCCCGTGATCCCTGCGCTCCCGACCCGTCACCCCATGTGAGATGAGCCCGTCGCCTCGTCATCCACCACATGAGCGGTCCCGGCTTTAGCCAAGATCTTCGCCAGCGCCAGACGCAGTCCCTCGTCCTCGCGCCGCAACTTCGCCACTCCCTGAAGATTCTTCAGGTCGCGGCGCTCGATCTGCGTTCCGTCATTCAAGAGGAACTCCAGGCCAATCCCACGCTGGAGGAGCTTCCGATGGACGGGGAGAGCCTCGACAAAACCCAGGCCGACGAAGAGCAAGCCGATCACTCTCACGGAGCCAACGATTCAGAAACCGATTCCGCCTCGCCGGCTCCGACCGATGATTCGCCGGTGAAAAGCGATGAACTCGATTTTACCAAAGAATTCGAGATTCTCGGCAAGATGGACGAGGACTGGCGAGACCACATGGCCAGCGCCGGGGGAGCGCAACCCTTCACCTCGGAAGACGCCGAGCGTCGCCAGCATTTTTTCGATTCCCTCGTCGCCACGACCTCGCTGCAAGAGCACCTCATGCAGCAGGCCGATCTCGCCGATCTTGACGGGGCTACCCTCGCCGCGCTCCGCTATCTCGTCGGCAGCCTGGATGACCGCGGCTTCCTCACCCAAAGCCCGGCCGACGTCGCGCTCCAAACCGGTCTCGCCTTGGACGCCGTCAAACAAGCGCTGGGAATTCTCAAGGCGTTTGATCCTCCCGGCATCGGGGCGCAGACTTTGGCCGAGTGCTTGATCGCCCAACTCCGATCCCTCGGACGCGCCGACTCGCTTGGCCATCGCATCATCCGCGATTACTTCGACCTTCTTTCCCGCCGTCGCATCCCGGAACTGGCCAGAAAGCTCGGCGTGCCGGCCGACGACGTCCAGGCGGCGATCGAGGAGATCGGCAAGCTCGATCCCGCTCCCGGACGCCGGTTCGCCGAAGACAACAACCGCGTGGTCATCGCCGACGTCACCATCGAGAAAGACGGAGACGAGTGGCGCATTTCGCTGAACAACGATTACATCCCCCGCCTGCGCATTTCGAGCACCTACCGCGACCTCATCGCGAAAGGCACCCTCGCCAAACCGGAGAAAGATTACCTGAGGGAACGCATCCGCGCCGGCAAGTTCCTCATCGACTCCATCGAGCAGCGCCAACGCACCATCGAACGCATCACTCGCGAAATCCTCAAGGCTCAGCTGGCTTTCTTCGAGAAAGGCGTCTCGGAGCTGAAACCTCTGACGATGACCCAGATCGCCGACGTCGTCGGCGTTCACGAGACCACCGTCAGTCGCGCGATCGCCAACAAGTATCTCAAAACCCCGCACGGGATTTTTGATTTCAAATATTTCTTCACCCCCGGCTATCAGGCCGAGAGCGGCGCCTCGGTCTCCAATACCAGCGTCAAGGAGATGATCGCCGACCTCGTTTCGCTCGAAGATAAGTCCGGGCCCTTGAGTGACCAAGAGCTGGTCGGCAAACTTCAAGCCAAGGGCATCACTATCGCCCGTCGGACGGTGGCGAAATACCGTGAAGAGCTCGGAATCTTGCCGAGTAATCTCCGCAGAGATTACAAATAACCCTTGGTTTCGGCTTCAGTTCAACGGGGCGTTTGGCTCCACCGGTAGCGCGAAACCCTCGCTCCGACGGACCCCGGTCACATCGGCCCAAGCGGCAAATGCGATCATGCCCGCGTTATCACCCGTATGGCGTGGTTCGGCCGCCAAGAACGCCAACCCTTGTCGTTTCGCTTCGGCCGCCAACGCCGCGCGCAAAACGCCGTTATTTGCCACGCCGCCGGAAAGGCCGACGCTGCGCCATCCCCCGAGTCCCATCGCGGCTCGGGTCTTGATCAAAAGAGAATCCACGACCGCCTGCTGATAGCTCGCACCCAGATCGGCGACTCGGGCCTCGACCTCGGCCAACGGCATTTTTTCCAACCGATAGCGGAGACTGGTCTTGAGCCCCGAAAAACTGAAATCGAGGTCGCTCCGCGGACCATTGCCACGCGGGAAGGCAAACGCATCGGCCCGCCCCTTCGCGCCGATTCTCTCCAAGATGGGTCCCCCAGGGTAACCCAGACCAAGCAGTTTCGCACCCTTGTCCAGCGCTTCTCCAGCCGCATCGTCGCGGGTCGAAGCCACGACTTTCAGCCTTCGCGCGCCATCCAGAGAAAATAGCAGGGTATTCCCTCCGGAAACAATCAGCCCCAAGTGTGGCAACAAAGCCGGAAGCTCTGCAGAGAATATCGCCGGAGCCCGCGCGTGTAACGCAATGAATGGCGACCAAGCATGCGCCCGCAAGTGGTTCACCCCTGCAAGAGGAACCCCCAAAGCGGCCGCCAGCGCTTTGGCCGCCGCGCCGCCAATCACCAAGCAGGCCGCAAGACCAGGGCCGTAGGTCACCGCAACCTCGCTCACCTCGCCGAATTCGGGGCTCGTCTTGGCTCGTTCCAGCAACGGCCCGAAGTTTCGCAAGTGTTCCCGCGTCGCCAAGTCCGGCACCACACCACCATGGCGCTCATGCAAGGCGATCTGGCTGTGGATCCACTCCCCCACAAGGCCGGCTGCAGGGTCGAACAACGCGACCGCTGACTCATCGCAGGAACTCTCGAAGGCGAGGATCATGGCGAGGGTGCGGGTTCTAGCGAGAAAGAGCCGGTCTGGCTTCGGCGCGAGATCGCAACACCGCCATACCCGAGAGCACGTCTACGGCCGCTTGCAGTTGTCGGTCCTTGATCGGTTCGAAACCGAATCGTTCCTTGAAGACCGCCGCGTCATCACGCTCGGGCCGGGCGCGTTGCAGACCAAGACGATTGTCCTCTTCCGGAGTCATGACCACCTCCACGTGAGGCATGATGCCCTTCTCGTGAATACTTAGACCGCTCGGCGTATAATAACGAGCCGTCGTCAACCTGAGGCCTTCGCCGTTCTTCAGTTTAAAGATGGATTGCACCGAACCTTTTCCGAAAGAGCGTTCGCCGACGACCACCGCCCGACCCGTGTCTTTGAGCGCTCCGGTCACGACCTCGGCCGCGCTCGCACTACCGGCATTGATCAGCACAGCGATCGGAAGATCGAGCGGCGCCCCGTCGATTTCCGAACGATAGTCCTCCCGATCACCGGGCTTACGGCCCTGCGTATAGACCACCGTCTCGCCCTTCTTGAAGAAAATCTCGGCCACTTCAACGGCCGCATCCAACAAGCCCCCTGGGTTGTTGCGCAGGTCTAGGATTAGACTTTCGATCCCATGCTTCAGCAGCCCCTCGAGGGCCTTCGCAAACTGATCGCCGGTCCTTTCGGAGAACTCCGTGATCTGAACATAGCCGATGCCGTCTTTGAGAACGTGGGCGTCGCGCACGCTCTCCGAGGCGATCAGTTCGCGGACGAGTTCGAGCTCGATAACCTTGGCTTGGCCCGAGCGTCGCAATCCGACCAAGACCTTGGTCTTGGGCTTGCCCCTCAATAACGTGACTACCTCGTCAATCGGGGTGCCTCGTTCGAGCGCTTTTCCGTTGATAGTAAAAATCTCGTCGCCGCGCCGGACGCCCATGCGCTCACCCGGAGTGCCCGCGATGGGCGCGATCACCAAAATTCGCCCGCCACGGCTTTCCACCTGCACGCCAATGCCGCCGAACTCTCCGCTCAGGTCTTCCTCGAACTCCTGGTTGTGTTTCGCATCGAGATACTCGGAGTGCGGGTCGAGCGACTCCGCGAGACCGTGGAGCGCCACCGTCGCAAGGTCGCCATAGGCCACCGGCTTGGCTTCGACATAGTTTTCATTTACCAACTGGAAGACCTCGCGAATCCGCTTGGAGGCCCGATCCAGTTCGCGATCAGGCCAAAGGTTCCAGACCACGGCGATTTTTGATCCGGCCAAAGCCAACCCCACTCCCAACAAAACACCCGTGGTGAGAGTGAGAATCCGTTTGAACATTACCATGACAGTGAACATCCGTCTCGTTTTGTAAATGGGTTCGTCCGCCTCTTCATCCGCAAATCGGGTCTCTCCGGAGTTTGCCCAAGTCTTCCGCGCCCATGCCGCCCCCGACGGCTGGATGAGCTTCGCGGAATTCATGGCGCTCGCGCTCTTCGATCCCAAGGTCGGCTATTATAGCCGAAAAAGCGCACGCATCGGCTATGCTGCGGGCACGGATTTCTTTACGGCGAGCACCAGCGGTCCGGTTTTCGGGGAGCTCGTGGCCGCAGCCTGCACCGATCTCCTTGGAAGTGTAGACCCCGGCGATTTCGAGTTCGTCGAACTAGGCGCAGAGACCGAGGCGGGAGTTTTGGCCGGAGTCGCACACGGGTTTGGTCGGGTGCGAACCGTTCGGCTCGGCACGGCCATCGAGCTCAGGGGCAAGTGCGTTGTCTTTTCCAACGAGCTCTTCGACGCGCAACCCTTTAACCGTTTCGTCCACGTAAACGGCGGGTGGGTGGAGATTGGCGTCGCGCTCGTGGACGGTGCCCTGATCGAGGTGCGCAAGACCGTGAAGGCTCCGGCCGCGCTACCAAAAAAGGCGGAGCCTGGCTATGTAATCGATGCGCCGTTGCAGGCTCGTGACCTGCTGATTCGGATCGCCGAACAGCCGTGGTCGGGAATTTTTGTCGCGTGTGATTACGGCAAATCGTGGCACGAGTTGAGCACGTGCCTGCCTCAGGGGACGGCTCGCGCTTACTATCGCCACACGCAATCGAACGCATTGCTGGCGCAGCCGGGAGAACAGGATCTAACCTGCCATATTTGCTGGGACTGGCTGGTCGAAAGTCTGATTCAACATGGCTTCGAGCATTGTGGCGTTGTCTCACAGGAGATGTTCTTTATCCGCCACGCCGGAGCTTACATTGCCACCGCAGCCGAGGCGGATGCCGCCCGTTTTAGCCAGCGCAAACAAAGCCTCATGCAATTGCTGCACCCCGCGCAACTGGGCCAGCGATTTCAGGTCTTGCACGCCAAGCGCGCCTAAGAATCACCTTGCTTCGGCCCCATGCCACTCCTTTAACCTCTACCTTTAACCCATTCAAAATCATCATGGCTAGAATCTGCGCAATCACCGGTAAACGTCCCGTCAAGGGTAGCCGGATCAACCGTAAAGGTCAGTCCAAGAAAAGCGGCGGCATCGGCACGCACATCACCAGTATCACGAAGCGCAAGTTTCGCCCGAATCTCCAACGCATCCGCGTCAAGTTACCCGGCGGTGGCACCAAGCGGATGCTGGTGTCGGTGAAAGCTATAAAGGCAGGTCTCGTTCAAAAGGCCTGATTAGGCCCATTCGACTCATTTCGAGTCGCCGTAACGAAGACTGAGACTTTTCGTTACTCACAAATTTGATCGAGCGAGGCCGCGCTCCTCGAAAAAACGCGGTCCTTCGGGACCTAAAGTGCCCGAAATACTATGGCTGCATTCTGCCCGCCGAAGCCGAGATTGTTGCTCAAGACCGTCCTGACGAGGGACCGACGTGCCGTGTTTGGCACATAATCGAGGTCGCACTCGGGATCCGGTTCTTCCAAGTTTATGGTGGGCGCGATCATCCCCGTTTCGATGGTCTTCACAGCGATCACCGATTCGATTCCTCCGGCGGCCCCGAGCAAATGGCCGGTCATTGATTTGGTTGAACTGATCGCGACCTTGCGAGCGTGTTCGCCAAAGACCTGCTTGATCGCCAACGTCTCAAATTTGTCGTTGTAAGGCGTGGAGGTGCCATGGGCGTTGATGTAGTCTACTTGCGCGGGTGCAATGCCTCCTTGAGCGAGTGCCCTACGCATCGCCAACGATAATCCCTTACCCGCCGGGTCCGGTGAAGTGATGTGGTAGGCGTCGCATGAGGCCGCATAGCCAATCAATTCACAATAGATTCGAGCCCCGCGAGCTTGAGCGTGCTCAAGCGACTCGATCACCAACACACCCGCGCCCTCCCCCATGATGAAACCGTCCCGATTCTTGTCGAACGGCCGGCAAGCCTTCTGCGGAGCGTCGTTTCGGGTGCTCATCGCCTTCATCGAACAAAAGCTAGCGTAGGAAAATGGCGTGATGGCAGCCTCACTTCCACCCGTCACCATGACATCCGCATCACCGCGCCGTATCGCATGAGACGCTTCGCCGATCGCATGGGTGCCCGTAGCGCAGGCTGAAACGATCCCGAAATTCGGCCCGCGAGCCCCGAGATCGATCGCCACCAATCCGGCGCACATATTCCCGATGAGCGAAGGAATCGTAAACGGTGACACTTTTCTCGGACCACGTTCTGCCAAAACCTTCAATTGAGACTCATAAGTGAACATGCCGCCGATGCCCGACCCGAGAATGACCCCTACGCGATCTCCGTCCTCGACCGACATGTCGAGCTTCGCATCCTTGACCGCTTGCCGGGCCGCAACGTAGCCGAAGTGGGTATATCGGTCATTGCGACGGGCTTCCTTGGGATCCATATGCAAGGCCGGATCCCAATCACGAACCTCGGCCCCGATCTGCGAAGCGAAGTTCGAAGGATCAAACAACTTCAGGCGGTCGATACCGGATCGTCCAGCGAGTAGACTTGCCCAAAAAGAATCAACCGAATGACCGATCGAGGCGACCACGCCCAGACCAGTGATAACGACCCGACGCGATAGGGAGGGAGTGTCCATCAACATAAGGGGAACAATGTTGTGTTCAGAACACAAAAAAGGCGTCCCGCCTCAAATTTTCCACTGGGGAAAAGGGCGGAACGCCAAGAGAAAATCTTGCGCAATCGCGACTCAGGCTGCTCCGGCCTTGGCTTTGATGTAATCTATGACCTGACCTACAGTCTGAAGCTTTTCCGCGTCCGATTCCGGGATCTCGCCCTTGATCTCGTCCTTGAACTCCTCTTCGAAGGCCATGATCAGCTCGACGGTGTCGAGAGAATCGGCCCCGAGATCGTCGAGGAATGATGCGGTTGGCGTGATCTGCTCTTCATTTACGTTGAGCTGGTTCACGATGATCTCTTTGACGCGTTGTTCGATGGTTTTTTGGTCAGCCATTGGAGCGGAAATTGGGTTAGTTGGAGGGTTCACATCGCCATGCCGCCGTCAACGGCAAAAACTTGCCCGGTGACGTAGCCAGCTTCTTCAGAGCAGAGAAAGGCGGTCGCGGCCGCAATATCGGCGGCTTCGCCGAAGCGTTTGAGCGGCACGGTTTCGAGAATTTTGGCCGAAATTTCAGGGTTATTGACGAACTCCGTAGTCATATCGGTCTTGATGAAACCCGGCGCGACCGCGTTCACCGTGATACTGCGCCCAGCAAACTCACGCGCCAGAGACTTAGTCAGGCCAATCATACCCGCCTTGGCGGCCGAGTAGTTGGTTTGGCCGGCATTGCCTAGAATCCCGCTCACCGAAGTGATGTTGACGATGCGGCCCCAGCGGGCGCGCGTCATCGGACGGGCAAGATGCTTCGTCCAATGAAAGCAGCTCGAAAGGTTCGTCGCTATGACGTCGTTCCAGTCGGCCTCGCTCATGCGAAATAATAAACCGTCGCGGGTGATGCCGGCGTTATTAACGAGAATATCGATCAACGGATATTCCTTCAGCAGCTCCTCCGCGGCCTTGGCAACGGCCGCGCCATCGGCGACATCGACCGCGAGCGCCTTGGCCTTGCCGCCAGCAGAGACGATGGCAGCGGCAGTAGCGCCGCAGGAGTCGGCAGATTTCGAGACACAGATGACGGTAACACCGTTTTTGGCGAGGGTCTCGGCAATGGCCTTGCCGATGCCGCGACCTGCCCCTGTGACCAGTGCAGTGCGATTAGTGAACGTCAGACTCATGGGATTGAGGAGTGCGAAGGGAAATGCGCTCCAGCGCAAGTTTTCCAGCCCAAATTCTCAGACCATTCAATACACGTCGCGCTGGTAGCGTTTGTCCTTCTTGAGCTGCTTCACGTAGTCCACCGCCGCAGCAGGAGTCATGTTGCCCTGAGCCGCGATGATATCGTGCAACGCGAGATCGACGTCCTTCGCCATGCGCCTCGCATCGCCACAAACGAAGAAATATCCGCCGCCCTGCAGCCATTGCCAGAGCTCCGCTGCATTTTCGCGCATGCGGTCTTGCACGTAAACTTTCGCCAGCTGGTCGCGGGAAAAAGCGGTGTCGAGGCGCGTGAGCTGTCCCTTAGCGAGATACGCCAGCCATTCTTCTTCATAAAGGAAATCGGTGGCGTGTTTCTGGTCGCCGAAAAACACCCAATTCCGTCCGGTCGCGCCTATGGACACGCGGTCCTGAAGAAACGCCCTGAACGGCGCGATGCCCGTGCCCGGCCCGACCATGATGCAGTCCTTCGCGCCGTCTGCCGGCGGGCCGAAGTGCGAATGCGAAACGAAAACCGGCGTGGACGTCGAGCCGACTTGCGCGCGGTCCGCCAGAAAGGTCGAGCACACGCCCGAGCGATGCCGACCGTTGGACGTGTAGCGCACGACCGCGACCGTCAGATGAATCTCGACCGGGAAAACCCGCGGGGAAGAAGCGATCGAGTAGAGCCGCGGCATCAGCTTCCGCTGATGATCGACGAATTCTTGCGGAGTCAGTTTTGCACTCGGGAATTCCGAAAGCAGATCGATAAATTCGCGATCATCGAGAAATGCCATCAAAAGGTCCTTCGAGTCCGGCGCAAGTAAGCCCGTAAGCTTGGCTTTCTCTTCTGCCGCCGTGGCTTTAGCCGCGAGTGTCTCAATCATCTTTTTAGTCGGGCCCGCCAGTGCGACCTTGGAGAATAAAACTTCCTTAAAGGGCAAAGGCGCGGAAAGCTTCAATCCCTGCGGCGAAACCAATTCATCGCCCGTCGCACCCAGCCGCTGGATGATCTCGGCGACATCTTCGGGGCGGTTCGTTGCAAACACACCGAGAGAATCACCCGCTTTATAATGGAGACCGCTGCCCGCCAGGCTCAGCGCGAAGTGGCGCGTCTCTTTCGCAGAACCAGGCTTGTTCAGCATCCGGCTCTCGGTGAGATGCGCAGGAAAGGGATTATCCTTAGAGTAAGCGGAGGCGTCAGCAGGATTGGACATGGCTAAACCGAAAGGAAGCAAACCGCGTTCCGCGCTGGCAAGCCGCTTTCCGACCGCGCGCAGGCTTGCAGCGCCCTTACATTTGCCGCCAACTCGTCCTATCCATGAGCGCCGAACCCGTCCGTTTGCATAAATTTCTGGCCGATACAGGCGTGTGCTCGCGCCGAGCAGCCGAGTCGTTGATCGCCCGAAAAGAGGTTTGGGTCAATGGAAAGGCCGCGACCCTCGGGCAAAAAATAACGATCGGTGAAGATAAGGTTACCGTCAGCGGCAAACCCGTCCGCGCGGTGGCGCAAGAGCTCATGACCGTCGCCGTGCACAAACCAAGGGGCCTCGTTTGTTCCAACGAAGATCCGCACAACCCGGAAACGATTTTTTCGATCTTGCCCCGCGAACTGGCGCGCTTGCGCTTTTTTTGCGCCGGTCGCCTCGACAAGGACAGCGAGGGTCTCGTCATTCTCACAACCGACGGCGATTTGGCCCATCGCTTGATGCACCCCTCAAGTATTGTCGTGAAACGGTATCTTGTCGTGTTGAAGCAACCCTTTCCAGCCGCTCGCTTGCCGCTGCTGATCAAGGGCATCATGTTTGACGGAGAACGGTTGAAGGTCGAGCGGGCCGCACTGGTCAACGCCGGCGTCGGGGGCAATGCCAGCAACCTCGATGTCCATATGCATCACGGGAAGAAGCGGGAAATCAGGCTCCTCTTCACCACCCTTGGTTACGACGTAAAGCGCCTGAAGCGCTACCAGATCGGCGCGCTGCAACTTAAAGGCCTTCCGTTGGGTGCCGGAAAGAGATTGTCGGGCCGGGAGATCAGTATGCTCTTTCAGGTTCCGAGCACTCCAAAAGCTCAATTCCAGGCGGCTAAGACCCGGCCGCCGATTCCTTCCCCCGCTGCCACCACCGATGAAGAATAAATTCGCTCACGCCACCGTCCTGATTGTCGCCGTCGCCTCGCTCGCAGCCGCGCCGTTGACCCAGACCACCGCCGTCCACACCCGGCCGGACGCCGGTTCCCCGGTGATCACTTACCTCAAGGCTGGCACCGAGCCGACGCCGGTCCTCGAAGCGGTTGCCAACACGCCCGCAGGTTGGATGGCGGTCGAGTTAACGGGCCCATTCGAGGCCTACCTTTTGAACAAGGATCTGACAAAGAGCCTGGATGTTGTGCCAGGCGCACAACTCCTCCAAGCTCCTAAGTCAGGTGCCGCTTTGCTGACAAACGCCGCAAAGGACGATAAGGTGACAATCACCGGACTGCACGGCAAGTGGACCCAGATCAGCCTGAGTCGAAAGCTCACCGCCTTCATCGCGATCAACGCAATGCCCGGCTATCTTCCGTCCATTGCCACAGCGCCCGCGACCCACTCCGCCGTCTCAAAACCGTTTCCCTTGGCACCCGCACCTGCGTCCCCGATTGCCTATGGCGCCGGAACCCCGGGAAGAGCCGCTCCTATGGTCAATCTCGGCGACGGAGGAGCCAGCTCCCTACCGCGACAATTCATCGGAAATTTTGTTTCTACGCGCCGTCCATTCACGCCACGACGACCATTCGACTGGGCCCTTAACGACGATGCCGGTCGGCGATACGCCTATCTCGACGTCAGCAAGTTACTCCTTACAGAACAGATTGAAAAATATGTCGACCGCGGTGTCGTCGTCTACGGCTCCGCGAAAAATGCCCCTGGCGGAAAAGATCTATTGATTGAGGTCGAATCGCTTCAACTCCGGTAGGTTCGGCTTGGGTGCTCAAACACTCCTGAAGCAATCATCTGCACCACTCCGCCGATTCGCCGATGAATGCCCAACTCAAAGCAACCGCATGCAACTGATCGACGGCAACGCCATCGCCTCGACGATCATAGCCGATCTTAAGGCAACCGTCGGACACTTAGCTGGTCGGGCCCCGTGCCTTGTCCTCGTTCGTGTCGGTGAGGATCCGGCCTCGGTGTCCTACGTCAGAAAAAAGGAAAAAACGGCGGCGGAAATCGGGGTTAAAAGTCGGGTGATCTTGCCCCCGGCTTCCATTGATCAAACGGCCCTGGAGTTTATCATCGACGAACTCAATCACGACCCGGACGTTGATGGGATTCTTGTTCAATCGCCCCTGCCCAAACACTTGGATGAGAGCGCGATCTTTCGCCGCATTTCTCCTGCGAAGGACGTCGACGGTTTTCACACGTTGAACCTTGGCAAACTCACGCAGGAGGACCCTTCCGGTTTTGTCGCCTGCACTCCGGCGGGAATCATGGAAATGCTAGCCCGAAGCGGAGTGGATTTATCAGGCAAACACGTGATCGTGCTGGGTCGATCCTTGATCGTTGGCAAACCCGTCGGTTTGCTTGCGCTTCAAAAGAAGAGCGGTGCCAACGCGACGGTAACCTTCTGCCACTCGGGCACCAAGAACCTTCCGGCGATCACCCGTCTGGCCGACGTGCTCATCGTGGCGGTCGGGCGAGCAGACTTCGTGACGGCCGATATGATTAAGCCGGGTGCGGTCGTCATCGATGTTGGCATCAACCGGATCATGGATCCGTCCAAAAAAACCGGCTATCGCCTGAGCGGAGACGTCCATTTCGCATCAGTCGCCCCACTCTGCTCAATGATAACTCCCGTGCCCGGTGGGGTCGGACCCATGACGGTTGTGATGCTCATGCATAACACCATCAGGGCCCATCGCCAAAATATGCTTTCTGCTACGCCCTAGCTTGCAGGTCGAACCGAATCCCTTTATATTCCCCCATTAACCATGGCCGTATCCAAAATTCTGGTCGTCGACGATCAACCGATCAACGTCCAGCTGTTGAAGCGTAAACTCGAGCGCGAGGGACTCGGCGTCGTCGCGGCCTACACCGGACTCGAGGCAATAGAGTTGGTTGATCGCGAGAAGCCCGATCTGATCTTACTAGATGTGATGATGCCTGACATGGACGGCATCGAAGTCTGTCAGCGACTCCAGGCCCGGGAAGAGACCCGTTCGATTCCCATCATCTTTATTACCGCCCGATCAACAAAAGAAAGCAAACTTGAGGGTCTCGGAGTCGGCGCGGTCGATTATATCACCAAGCCCATCGATCTCGATGAAACGTTGGCCCGGGTGCAAACGCAGCTCCGCTTTGTAGCTATTAATCGGCAATTGCTCGATCTAACCCGACGCCTTGAAGAGGCTCGACGAGCCGCCACGATCGGAGCTATTACCCAAGGAATTGCCCATAACCTCAACAATCTCCTCGGAGTCGTAATCGGATATTTGGACCTCATCCAAGTCTATTACGACAAACCGGAGCAAGTTAAGAAAAACACCAAGCACGTGGAGGATGCCGTCCAGCGGATTGTGAGCATTATTAAGCAACTCAGCTCATTGGTGGTGAAGATCCGTCCGCCGTTGGTAAAGACAGGACTGCCGCGCCTGCTCGAAAGCGGTATCGCGCGTTTCCAATCGGACTACAAAGTCTCTGCTCACGTTGCGGTAGACAACCCCTTGGGCGACCTGCAAATCGACGCCAACATCGAAGTATTGGACGAAGTGCTTTCCAAAGTTCTGATTAACGCTTGGGAATCCTATGATAACGAGCCGACCGATTCGCGGCCGATTGCTCTTTCGACCAGGCTCATCGAGAAGCCCGATGAGGGCAAGTTTGTTGAAATCCGTATCGAAGATCGCGGGCACGGAATCGATCCGGAGATTCGCGACCGGATGTTCGAGCCCTTCATTAGTTCAAAACATACGGTCGGCGTCGGCATGGGGCTTACCGTGGCTCGCCATGCCTTGCGCACCTTGGGCGGCGAAGTCACGATGGCCGATGTTCCAGGGGGCGGAACGGCTTGTATTCTTACGCATCCGCTGGAGAAACGGGCCAAGAAAACCACCGCATGAATTGGGTCGAAACTCGGACGGTCCTATCGACCTACCTTGGGGTTCGACTTAAGATTTCCATTTAGACTATGGAGACCATGGCGTTCCTCGGCACCGGAAACATGGCCGCTGGCATGGTGGAGGGCTTGATTGCCGCCGGGACTGCGCCGGCGCAGTTGAGGTGCATAGGGGGCGGCGGTGTTTCCGCATCCGCCTTGACCGGAAGAACAGGCATCGCGCTAGCCCGCGACTTGGTAGACCTGCTCGAAAACGCCTCTACTCTCGTTGTCGCCTTTAAACCTCAGCACCTCACCAACGCCGATCCCCGATTGGTGAAACTCACTTCTGGAAAACTCGTTGTCTCGATATTGGCCGGAAAGCGATTGAGCCGCCTGACGCAATTTTTCCCAAACGCTCGCAACGTAGTTAGAGCTATGCCGAACACGCCGGGTCAGATCGGTGCAGGGGTCACAGGGTGGTGCTCACTTTACCCTCTGGATAAGGAAGACCGAAGGACGACCGAGACTCTCCTCGGTGCTCTAGGCAGGCAAATCGAAGTCAAGGAGGCCGACATGGACGCACTCACTGCCCTGAGCGGATGCGGCCCGGCCTATTTTTTTGAGTTTGCCGCCGCGCTCCGAGACGCGGGAATCGCGGCTGGATTGTCGCCTGCCATAGCCCAAGCATTGACGGTAGAGACACTCCTTGGCTCCGCTCGGCTTCTTGCCCGTCGTCAGGTTGAACCCGAAATCCTGCGCAATCAGGTTACTTCGCCTAATGGCGTGACTTTTTCCGGCCTGCAGAAAATGGAGACCCTCAATTTTCGTAGTTTGATTGCAGAGACGATTCTGGCCGCTAAGGCTCGGTCAGTCGAGCTGGCCAAAGACAGCTGATACGCTCTTTCCATGTGCCAGGATCAAACCCATAGATTTCCCGACTTTCGCCATTCGCCGAGACTGCAATCATTCCAAATATGAGTTCACTTCATGGGCGTATCCTCGTTACTGGCGGCGCCGGTTTCATCGGCAGCGCCCTGATCGCGGAGTTGAATCGGCGTGGCCTGGCTGAAATCGTGGTGACCGATTTCTTGGGAACGGACGAGAAGTGGCAGAATCTCGCGTCGCTCAAGTTCGAGGACTACGTCGAGGCCGATCAATTTCGGACGCGTTTGGCGAAGGATCCGGCCGCCTTCGGCCGTTTCTCTGCGGTTTTTCACTTGGGCGCCTGCTCGGCCACGACCGAGAAGAACGCCGGATTCTTGATCGACAATAATTTCAACGTTTCAAAAGAGCTCGCGGCCTGGGCCCTCTCGCAGGATGCCCGCTTCATTTATGCCTCCTCCGCTGCAACCTATGGCGATGGAGCCCAAGGCATGGCCGATACAAGTGACGACCTTCACCGGTTCCGACCGCTCAACATGTATGGATATTCAAAGCACCTCTTCGACTTATATGCGCAGCGCGAAGGTTGGCTTGATCGCATTGTCGGCTTGAAATATTTCAACGTTTATGGGCCTAACGAAGACCATAAATCCGATATGCGCTCATTGGTGAACAAAGCATACCAACAGATTCAGTCCACAGGACGGGTTAGGCTCTTCAAAAGTCTCGATCCCGACTATAAAGACGGCGAACAAAAGCGCGACTTTTTGTATGTCAAAGATGCGGTGCGAATGACGCTCCACTTCGCGGATCAAGCATCCAAGTCTGTCGGTCTGTTTAATCTCGGTTCCGGCGAGGCAAATACCTGGATCACATTGACCAATTCAATCTTCGCCGCACTCGGGAGAAACCCGGAGATAGACTTCATTGATTTGCCGGAGATCCTTCGGGAAAAGTATCAATATTTCACCCTCGCAGATATCTCTAAGTTGAAGGCCACAGGGTTCGCACATCAGATTACACCATTGGGCGAGGCTGTGCGCGACTACGTTCAAAATTTCTTGGTCCCGCGGAAGAAGTTGGGAGAGTAAACAGCTCGGTTATATTGAGCGACCTCTACCCGTGTAGAACGACAATCTGGAATAGGCTTCGGCGACAATCAGCCGCCTTCGTAAGTCACAGATTCAATTTCTCAACCAGACCGCAGCAAATTGCTGTTATCAGTCTGGTTGAGAAATTAACCCGAACGCCGAAGTTCAATCTGTGATGGCGTAGAGGAAGGTGTTTAGGGCAGGTAGGTTGGGATGAAAACGAAGCCAAGTGAGTGCGGCCCCCGGCGACAATTAGACCCCGCCACCGTGTTGCCTCATAATTCCGGGTTACCCGGGCTGACTCATAAATTTGTTACCAGATAAGCGGCTTGGTGGGATGGGG
>ENA-ORBV01002266-ORBV01002266.1-microbial-mat-metagenome-genome-assembly--contig:-NODE-2266-length-40935-cov-13.665402_pt1 | contig 40935 bp, 31 predicted proteins | sample MGYA00237777_ERZ505514 | MGnify/ENA primary metagenome ERZ505514 (study PRJEB26160, sample SAMN06269048) | microbial mat metagenome | isolation source: Oligotrophic lake microbial mat | place... | reverse complement strand
ATTCGCCTCAAAAGATAGTTGGCTAACGCCAAAATAATTGGCCTGAAATTGGAAAGTTATTTTGACACCGTTCCTTACCCGTTCGGAAAAATTTTTCCCAAATAAAAATCTTCGCGCTCGCGCATCACGCGCTCGGCTTCTTCAGTTTTGTCCAAGTAGCCTGCCAAATGCAGCACTCCATGCACCAGCACACGACACAGTTCCTGCTCGAAGGTCACGCCCAGCGACTGGGCATTGTCGGCAACCCGCTCAGCGCTGATAAAAACATCGCCGTGTATAGCATTCTCCGTGTAAGGGAACGTGATGACATCCGTATAATAATCGTGGTCGAGGAATTCCACATTCATCTCGCGCAACCGTTCATCGGAACAAAAAATGTAGTTGAGTTCCACAAACGCCTTGCCCTCCGAATCAGCTACGCCAAGCAACCAATCTGTCAGCATTTGTGCTTCGGGAAGCTCAACGTCAACGTCTTCAAAATGAAAGGAAACGAGAGATTCCTGTTCGTCGTCAGGCAGCTCAGGGAATTGCATATTTTTAGGCGTGGGCATTTTATTTAAGTGCAAGGAATAACGCGCACTGTAATAGAAGTGGTGAGCCTACATCCTCCTTTTGTGGTTACCGTCACCTCATATATCCCCTCTTCACGCACCCGCAGAAACCGATCTTTCACACCCGTATTCCATTCAAAGCTTTCGTAATCACCTTCTGCTTTCAGGATGGTCTCGCCGCCTTTGCAGATAGTGGTTGGCCCGGAAATGTTCACCCCTGCCGGCCCGGAAATGGTGATGCCTTTCGGTTTGGGCTGCGTTTGTTCTGATGCTGGCGCGGGGGTATCTTCGGTTTGTGCCCGAAGCATGAAAGCCATGGCTGAAAAAACAAAAATCAGTGCGAAGCGGGAAAGGATATGTTTCATAAACATTGTATTGTGGCGGGTTTAGTGTTTCTTCGTCTTGACTGCCAAATGTCTGCATTAGTTGCTTGTCCAACAAATTGAAATGTTGACATCTATCAAAAACATCTTCTTGCCAAATTTCGTTTTGCCTTAAAACAGACCATGCGTTTCCTTATTTTAGCCCAGTTCCTGCTCCTGTTTTGTCATCCAGAAGGGAATTCCCAAACTTACACTACCTCCAAAACGACTACCGAAAAAGCACGTACTGCCTACAACGCAGGGCTGTCTGAAGCCGAGCGAGGCGAGGCCGCCATTGCACAGGGCTATTTTGAACAAGCGCTGAAAGCCGACCCAAAATTTATAGATGCCAAACTCTCCCACGCCAGCAACTACGCCGACCTCCGCGATTTTTTCAAATCAAAAAAATATTTTGAGGAAGCCATCGCACTCGACAGCCTGTATGCGCCAGCGGCGTTTTTCTTTTTAGCGAAAGCCGAATGGGAGTTGGAAGAATACGCCGAGTGCGCCACACACTTGGCGAGTTATCTGCGCAACAAACCCAAAAGTGAGCGAAATCGCCGTGCTGCAGAACGCCTGCTTTCGTCGGCCAGTTTTGCGGCGACGGCAGTGAAAAACCCCGTGGCGTTCGAGCCAAAATCTGTCGGCGATTCCATCAATACCCGGTGGAGCGAATATTTCCCTTCGTTGACCGCTGATGGCGAATCCCTGATTTTTACCCGCCGCGATCATGGCAACGACGAGAATTTTTACCGCAGCGAACGCAAGGACGGCCTTTGGCAAAAACCCGCGCCGCTTGAAGGCGTGAATACCTCCGACAACGAAGGCGCACAGGCCATTAGCCCTGATGGCTCTTGGTTGGTTTTCACGGGCTGCAACCGGGAGGAGGAGGGTTTCCAAGGGGCTTGCGATCTCTATTGGTCGCAACTAAAAAGCACGGGTTGGAGCAAGCCTGTACCGTTCAGCCCAGTCATCAATTCGCCCGATTGGGACGCTCAGCCAAGTATTGGTGCCGACAACAAAACCCTGATTTTCAGCAGCAGTCGCCCCGGTACTCGCGGCAGCATGGATCTCTGGCAATGCACCCGACAGCCAGGGGGAAAGTGGGCCAACCCTGAAAACCTGGGACCTAACATCAACACCGCTGGCAAAGACCACACTCCCTTTCTCCATCCCGACGGACAAACCCTCTATTTTGCTTCCGACAGCTTGCCAGGCATGGGCGGTAGCGATATCTTTTTTGCCCGAAAGGAAGCAGATGGCACTTGGGGCAAGCCACAAAACATAGGCTATCCGATCAATACAAAAGGGGAGGAAGGCATGTTGGTTGTGAGCCTCGATGGGCGTACGGCCTATTTTGCCAGCGACCGGCCAGGTGGCAAAGGTGGTCTCGATATTTATACTTTTGAACTGCCTGCCTTTGCGCGTCCACAGCCCGTCACCTATGCCAAAGCAAAGGTGACCAACGCTGCGACGGGCTATCCCCTCATAGCCAAGGTGGAGTTTACGGACCTGAAAACGGGAAAGATATTCGTGAGCGCTAGCACAAGATCTGATGGCAGCTTCCTGGTTTGCCTCCCTGCTGGGAAAGATTACGCGCTGAATGTGAGCAAAGAAAAATTCCTGTTTTTCTCCGACAATTTCAACCTGGTGGAAAGTGCTACACTCGACAAACCTTTTTTGCTGAACATTGAACTTCAACCTATTTTACCCGCCGAAGCCTTAGCCAAGGAGGGTAAGCCGATAGTGCTCCGCAATGTTTTTTTTGAAACCGGCTCCGCCGAGCTCCGACCGGAATCAATGAGCGAACTAGATCGCCTTGCCCAACTACTGACAGAAAGCCCTACGCTGAAAATTCAGATCCATGGTCATACCGACGATGTGGGCGAAGCCGATTTCAACCAAACACTCTCCGAATCACGCGCCAAATCTGTACAAGATTACCTTCTCGCCAAGAACATCGCGTCAGAACGCCTTCGCTTCAAAGGTTTTGGCGAAAGCAAGCCGCTCGAATCAAACGATACTCCGGAATCCCGGGCGCGAAACAGAAGAACTGAATTTGTGGTGTGGTAAAAAAATGAGGCTGTCTCATAAGTATGTTTTGGACAGGATTTACAAGGTTTACAGGATTTTTTGAGCATTTATATTACCCAAATCCTGTTCATTCTGTCAATCCTGTCTGATAATAACACTTGTGAGACAGCCTCGTTAAAGGTGTAGTGCCTTAAATTATTTATTCCGATCAAAAACTGCTGCATCTATCCCTTTTATCTCCAGTTGGTCCACAACTCGAATCGCAGCATCCTTGTTATTGGAACGAAAGACGATTACGGCCTCCAATCCTTCTTTTGTTTTAGAAATTTCGGCGCTCGGGTAACCCGCTCTGATCACTTCTTCCAATCTTCGTCGTGCCCCTTCTTTATACGTAAAAGTGCCTGCACGGACAGCCCAGCGGCCTGTCCCAGGGCCTTTCACCGCAGCAACGCCCTTGGTGGTCCTGGTAGTTTTAGGCTTGGCTATGGTGGAGGAAGGTTTGCTCGTGTTGGTTTTGGTGTTGGTGGCAGTTTCGTTTTCTATGCCGGTTTTTGAACCTGTAGGTTTGGTGGTCTTAGTAGTAGGCTTCGCCAAGGAATCTTTGTTGATGTAAGAGCTGCCAGTAGCGGCAATTGAATCCTCAGAGGCATAACCCATGTCACGGAGCGTTTCTTCAAGTTCAGCCGCTTCACGCGCTGCCAGTTCCTTTTTCTCTTTTTGTCTTTGGCAAGCGTAGTATCCAGCGGCGAGGATAAACAATCCCAAAAGGCCATACAGGACATAGGTGAGAACGCTATTGCTTTTCATACTGTTATTGTCATTTAGAAGGTTAAAAGTGCTGATTTTCAGCGGCTAAGGTAATAGTTGTTGTTTGGGATATTTGAAGTTTTCACGAAGCTTTCCGTTTTCTGTCTTTTTTCGTTTCAACTATTCCCTGCTCGGCGTGTTAAGGCGGCTTATTTTTGCCGAATATTTTGGGGCTGCAATCAAAAAAAGAAAAGACCCCATTACAAGATTCTACTTTCCCTCGACATGGATTTTTTTGAACTAAAAATAAAAAGCAAGACCGCCGAAACCCCAGACACTGTCACCATCGAACTGGAAATTCCTGACGAACTGCGCGATTTATTCACCTACAAACAAGGCCAACACCTCACGTTGCGATTTCATTTTGATGGGCGCGAATTGCGTAGGTCGTACTCTATGTCATCCAGCCCCCTGGAAAATCGCCTGGCCGTTACGGTGAAAAAAGTACAGGGCGGACAAGCCTCCGCTTTTCTGCACGACCAAGCCAAAGTGGGCGAAACGCTGGAAATTGCACCGCCCGATGGCCGCTTTTTTTCGGAACTCAATCCCGACAAACGTCGCACATACTATCTTTTTGCTGCGGGCAGTGGCATCACTCCTTTGATGTCCATCATCAGAACTACGCTCGAAGCCGAGCCGATGAGTGCGATTTTTTTGCTCTACGGGAGCCGAAATGAAGAAAGTATCATTTTTCGCGACGAACTCGACCGACTCTCTGAACGCTATGTCGGCCAACTTTATGTGGAACACGTGCTCAGCCAACCCCGAAAAGAAAGCACAGGGGGAGGTCTCTTCGGTGTGTTCAAAAAAAGCACCACGAACTGGCAAGGGAAAATCGGCCGAATAAGCGGGCCCACAGCAAACACCTTTTTAGACGACAACATGGCCCACGGCCCCGAGTCCGATTGTATTTACTTCGTCTGCGGCCCAGGTGACATGGCTGATTCCATAAAAGCAAGCTTATTGACAAGGGAAATCCCGGCCAAACAAATTCATACAGAGCATTTTGTCAACGCAACCCACACTCCAGGCGATATCGCTGGCGGCGGCTCTGGCGGAAAGCGTGTCATCGTTCAGCTCAAAGGCGAGCGTATCGAACTGTCTGTCCCCGATGGCGCAACCATTTTGGATGTGCTTGTGAAAGCCAAGTACGACCCTCCATACTCTTGCACTGCCGGGGCATGTTCTACTTGCATGGCAAAACTCATCAATGGAAAAGTAAAAATGGATGCCTGCTACGCACTTGATGATGAGGAAGTTAAAGCGGGATACATACTTACCTGCCAGTCGCATCCGGAGACAGAAATTGTAGAACTGACATACGATATGTGAGTCAATATGAGTCATGCGAATTAAGGATTCCCCCAACGGTGCTTACACACTTATATCTCTAGCAAAACAAATCCCATTCCCTACCCGCAGGGGCTTTCGCCCCGGATACACTGATTCATGTCGCTAAAGAGCCTACTTGCGAAATTTAACACTTGACATATACCTACCCGCTGACACTATGCTTTACCTTGCATTGTGCAAAGCCTACATTGCTCACCGTATAAACATTTGTAAAATGAAACATCTCTCTCTCTCTGTGTTTGGAAAATGGCATTTATGTTGACAGCACCATTTCTCCTTTCCAATAACACGGTCATTGCGCAGCAACAATATTCATGTTTGACACCTGAATATGCTCAAAATCCTGCTTGTGGCTTTGAGTGTTTTGGGAAAATGTCCCCGGAGGATATGCGGCAATGCCCATTGCCACGATTTCTGTTGACTTTCACTTCGTCCGTTCGGGCGGTCATCAGTTTCAATGCGCCAATCCAAATGATTCTTTCTACGCTCCTGAGTATGTTGCACAAATTCTTGACCTGTCAAACGACTATTTCGCTGACCCGTACCCTAACCAACTAAGCCCAGCTCCAATCATTGCATTGACGGACACTAGATTTCGTATTGAACTTGCTGGGAATCCAAGCAATCCTTGCGACGCGATTTTTCTGCATGATGTAGAGCCTACAACATTTTCTCTTGAACAGCCCGATCCTGCATTGGCAAAAGATGAAACGCAGATGTTGGATCCGAATGGAGCTGGTGTAGTGTGGCTTAACGGTGCTGTTATGCGAAATGCAGTAACCGCTATTTCTACCCGAAGTGAATGGTTTACCAACTACGGTGGCTTAGTCATGGTTTATGGAAGTGATTTCGTTGACAATCGCCGTGCCGTAGAGTTCATGAAGTATGGAAAGAAGAACAAAAGTTATTTCACATATGTGGATGTTTACAAATCAGACAACCCACCTTCGGAGGTGAACAAAGGGGTTTCTATATGGGGCTGTCATGGGATTAAGTTTTCCGATACACATTTCAATAAAATAGGCACCTATGGAATCTTGGGCATAGATTTTAGCGCAGAAGTTGAAAACTGCTCTTTTAAAGAAGGGACTGGACTGAGCTATGGCTTTAATACTCAAAGCACCATGCCAAATGTCTCAAAATCGGAAACCATAATAAAGAACTGCCAATTCGAAAAACTTAGATATGGTGTATATGCCAATTCCACACCTAACATGATCTACCCACTTAAAGTTACTGATGGTTGCAGCTTTTCTGAAGGAACAGGACCCGCGTCTTGGGGCGTCAGGATCGCTGGCGAATCAAATTTCCAAATCATAGAAAACTTTTTTAACGACCATACTTTTTCCGTCCACGCGGTTTCTACCTGGAACATAAACAACCTAATCAAGTGCAATTACTTTGAATCTTTTATCCAAAGGGGTATCAATGCAGCGAACAACAATTCTAATTTGGCCATACCGGGGAACTATTTTCTCAACCCCTCTGGTCTTGAAATCGCTGTTGCCGGAACTGCCGGGCAGCAGGGGATAATAGCCTCACACCAAGGTTCCTCTGCAAAAGAAGCGGGCAATTGTTTTGACAACTCAATTAGCGCTATTAGTGCGCCCCCCAGTTCGGCAGCATTTTTTAGATATTATGTTCACAACCTGACAAATAATCCTGTTCCCTGCAAAAAACCAACAAATAATCAGTTTGATGGGGGTACAAACAACTACACTCTTTTACCAGCTTCTCAACCGCATATTCCCGAGGATTGCGAAGAACAACTGGCCACACCTCCATTTGGAGAGAGCGACCTCAATATAGCCCGCCAGACAACAGCGGTAAAAAAAGCAGCCTGGCTCGCCAACCCGCAGAGCGAACAAGCCTCTTGGGAATACTACCAGGCAACAAAATGGCAAGAATATGTGCTTCATAACCTTGTGAGAAATGCTTGCGAAGCAGACAGTCTGGAATATGCCGAATACCTGTTGCTCGGAGAGAACACAAATACCGCCCAACGCTGGGTAGTAGGGATGCGCACGCAAAGAAGCAATGTCTCCGGAGCCCAAACCCTGCTAAACAGCATGACTGATGAGAACCAGGATGATGTGTGGTTTAAAAACATAATGGCCGTCAACTTTGCCATTGCACAATCGGTATCCCCTGCCAATTATCAGCTGACTACACAACAGGAAGCGAGGCTACAGGCCATTGCAAATACCCATCACTCTCTCATGCAGGGCTACGCCTGCGCGCTGCTCAGTTTTTGCAAGGGTTATACTTGTACGGATGATGGCCTGCTTCAAGAATTGGGCATTACCATTCAGGAACAAGATCAAAAAAAACCTGAAAGACAGGAAGATGCTATCCGGGTGTTTCCCAATCCCAGCTCCGGGCAGTGGACGCTCGAATGCCCGAGCTTCAAAGGTGAAACACTTCATCTGGAAATGTTGAACCTCGCCGGAAAGAAGGTAATGACGCGCAAATTTGTGAACACAGGTTCTCTTTCCTTCAAAGAGGAATTGCCTGAAGGGATTTATTTCTTGCGCTTATACCACAAGGGCGCAGCCTTCTACGCATCAAAATTAGTTCTGACAAATTGATTTTCCTGTTATCACTATCCCCACCTGATGCAATTCCTTTGCATCAGGTGGGGATCCCGTGTTGCCAAAAGCCGAAAAAATTTCTAAAACTTAATTCCATGAAAAAATACCTCCTAACACTGTGCATAAGCTGCACTGCCAGTATTTTTTTGTATGGTCAACAATACTGGAGCAAACGCTACGACATTGAATTGGGCAATGAATATGGCTCACAGATAATAGTCAGAGACGATGGATTTTTGGCCTTTATGTGGGGTTTTTGCGGATTGAACAATGCGGAGTTCTGTTATGGCCTCATCAAATTTGATTTTGATGGTGAAAAGCAATGGCAGACACTCATGTACGATACCATCGGTCCCAATGCCTACATCGCCATGGCTATCCGAAACGACACAATCTTGGTCAACACAGACTATAAGACCATACCCGGCTGTAGTGTGTTGGCATACGATATGCAAGGCAACTACCTTGGCCGCCACAATTACTGGCACCCCAGTGTGCCATGGACGATGTTTGCGCGCACGATAAAAAGCAAAGGGGAGCGGTTGATCGTAAACTTTACCTATAATGACACGCTGGAGAATAGATACAAGTATAAAATCCGTGCTTACGATCCCGCATGGAACCAACTCTGGGAAGTAAAATTGCCGGAAAATACAGAATACCCCAAAATCCGATACTCAGACATGGATGCCTGTGCAGACGGGGGGATTATTGCACTCTGCGTGTCGAATAAAACCTACGAGGAGACGGTATGCAGCATCCAGAAGTACGATGCCGACGGGATCAAAGAATGGGCGACGCTGCTCGATGGGGTATATGAGATTTCCAGTTGGCCCGCGACAGTCCACGCGCACCCCGACGGCGGCTATATCGGCCACTGGAAGATAGAGACAGGCGAATTTTGGTCTTATTCAGGGCCTGACACCTGGTTCAAACTGGATGCGAACGGCCAGATAGAGTGGCAAAAAATAGACGACCAAGAAACCAAAATGCGGAATTTCACCAGCACGTTCATCGCCCAAAACGGCGACCTGATCGGTTGCGGCAATGGGCAGGACAGCCCCTACGACACCATCCAAGAGCCAGACCGTTACTACGCTCATATCGCCCGCATCAAGCCTGACGGGGAACTGCGCTGGGAGCGCAGGATTTACGAAAAAAAAGACGGGGGGTATTGGGCTGATTTATATCACGGGGCAGAAATGGCCAACGGCGACCTGATTTTTACAGGACTTGTCTGGGACACCATCCAAACGCCCCAAAACCCTTCATGGGACGACCTTTGGCTGCTGAAACTCGACAGCAATGGATGCTTGACCCCGGGTTGCGACTACAATCAATACGTTTTGCCAGCATTTGAGCCTCCACAAGCAGTTCAGTTGGATGCGTTTACCGTATTCCCCAATCCAATCGGTGAGCGATTCACGCTGGCGGCAATTTTGGGCAAACATATTCCATCTGGAGACTACCGATTGGCAGTTTACGACGCTTTGGGCAAGGAAGTTTTGAGGCAGGATTTCAACCCCAATCTGTTGACAAAAGTAGTGTCCCAGCAATGGCCATCTGGGATATATACATTGGTGATTTACCGAAATGGAATTGAATCACAAGCCATTAGAATGGTAAAGCAATAAATTTTATGCAGCTAGGCATTATTCGCTTGACTCATATTACCGTTTCCCAAGCTTCCCCAACGCAGAGTCTCCTAATGCCTTCAACACTGAAGGATTTGCAATGCCTATATGTCTTTCCAACACGACCCCGTTGGGGGCAAGAAACAAGACCGTAGGAAGTTTTTCCACCTCATAAATTTGTGCGATGGTACGGCCTGCTCCTGAGTCAAAATCCGTTCGGAAATTTAAAAATTTAGTGTTTAGGTATTGATAAACAGGCTGTTGTGTAAAAATATCCTCCTCCATCACTTTGCAAGGTGCGCACCAAGCCGCATAAAATTCTACAAAAACGGGCTTGTTCTTTTTTGTTGCCATTTCAAGTACAGGCATCAGTCGCTCACTGTCGAGCCAGGTCACGTTGGTAGCAGCATTTGAGACATTTGGCACTGGGGCTGACCACGGTGCAGATGGCTGGGCGGGTTTTTTAGCAGGCTTGGCACTTTCACAAGCAGCAAAAAACAGCAAAAAAACAGCCGCAAAAAATGGGATATTGAGTTTTTTCATGGATTGTTGTACCTTGGAACTCCGTTCCGGGGATATTAAAAATTCCCGGAACGGAGTTCCGGGGTACATCAATGCTCCCGCCAAACAAGCTCGCCTAAGCGATTGATGTACTGCCATTTTCCGTCCAAAATGGTCAATGCAAGACCCTCCCGGAATGGTGCAGCTGATTGAAAGGTAGGCAGTATCACAATTTGCCCGTCGGGGTTGATATAACCCCACAAACCATTGGCGCAAACTTGGGCCAGGCCATCGGAAAACACCCCCGCATCCTCGAATTTTGGCATAATGGCGAGTTTGCCCGCCTTGTCAATATAACCGTATGCCCCATTGATTTCCACCAAAGCCAATCCTTCCCCGAAGTCGCCTGCAAGGTCAAACAACGGCTCCACGGCAATGTTTCCATCCTGGCTTACAAATCCGTATTTTCCCTCGCGGTAAGCCAGTGCCATGCCGTCAAAAAACTCCCCGTGCGAATGGCCTTTCACAAACTCAAACTGTGGAGTCACGGTTTCTTCACCCGCACGATTGCAGATTCCCCAACACCCATCGCGAATCACCAAGGCAGACTGCCCTTGGAATGCACTCGCGCCATCCCATTGAGGTTCAATGCGATACGCACCCGATTTGTCTACAAAGCCCCAGCGTCCGTCGCTGCTGGCAGGGGCAAGCCCCAGGCTAAAATTGCCTGTTTTTGAAAAAATGGGAGGAATAGAAAATTGCCCCTCGGGGTTAAGAAAACCCGCACTGCCTTCAAACGTTGCTGGAGCCAAGCCCTCGCAAAAATCACCCGTATGTTCAAAAAGTGGCGCAATAAGCTCGTTGCCTCGCTGATCTACATAACCCCAAAGTTGGGCTACCTGTACCCTTGCTTTGTCTTCAGAAAATGGCCCCACGGCCCGGTACAGGCGTTTGATATAGAGTCTGCCGAGCGAATCCAATAAAGCCAAGAGGCCATTGAGTCGCACTGTTGTGAAGCCGTTTTGAAACTCGCCCGCTTCCAGATATTGCGGTTCTATGACGAGTTCGCCCTCGGCGTTGATAAAGCCGAAATAACCGTTTTGCCTGATTTTGAATAGTGCTGCGTGCATTAGGCGGCAAAAGTAGCGAATTCCGCTTCACTGCCCCAGCCGCTCCAACCGTTCTGCATTTTTACGCACCGTCAAAGGGCAATGTCGGTGACTTAAGGGTTTTAGCCACGTAGTGGCGACACCCCTTGACAAATCGTGCCGGGGCTACGCCCCTCCATAAAACACACATAATATTGTTCTATAAATGCTGTCGGGACTACGCCCCTTTTTACACACAAATCCTTAAGTCACCAACATTGCGGCAAAGGGATAGTGTAGTTTTAAAAAATTGGCAAAAAGAACCGCCTTCCATTCAAATACCTTTGCGCCGAAATTCCTTCAACCCTCGCGAGCGTTTATCCACCACCACCATTTCATGTCTGACCAAATTCAACTCAATACCATCGAAGAGGCCATCGCCGAAATCCGTGCCGGACACGTCATTATTGTTGTGGACGACGAAGATCGAGAGAATGAAGGCGACTTTATATGCGCTGCGGAAACGATTACACCGGAGATAATAAATTTTATGGCAACGCACGGGCGTGGCCTCATCTGCACCCCGCTTGAAGAAAAACGAGCCGACGAATTGGGTCTCGATCTCATGGTAAACAGCAATACCGCGCTTCACGAAACAGCTTTTACAGTATCCATTGACCTTATTGAGCAAGGTTGTACTACGGGCATTTCTGCTTACGACCGAGCCACCGGAATCCGTTGGCTCACAAATCCGGCTGCCCAACCCAGTGATTATGCCCGACCCGGCCACATCTTCCCACTTCGCGCCAAAACCGGAGGCGTGTTGCGTCGCACTGGCCACACCGAAGCTGCCGTTGATTTGGCTCGGCTTGCAGGGCTTGCCCCAGTGGGCGTTTTGGTTGAAATCCTGCATTCCGATGGCTCCATGGCTCGGCTTCCACAATTGATGGATGTGGCGAAAAGCCATGATTTGAAAATTATTTCTATTGATGATCTCGTGGCTTACAGAATGCGTACGGAGCGGCTGGTGCGCAAGGAGATGGAGATACCCATGAAGACCATTCACGGTGAATTTCAAGCAGTTGTCTTCACCGACATTGCCAGCAACGATACCCACCTGGTACTGAAAAAGGGTACATGGGAAGAAGATGAACCGGTACTGGTGCGGGTTCATTCTTGGTCTGAAACGGGTGGAATACTTGGCTCGCTTTTGTCTGATTACGGTACGCAGATCGCTTCAGCATTAAAAACGATCCAGCAGGCAGACAAGGGCGCGTTTGTGTATCTTCGACAGGGCGACAAGGCCAATTTGTTGGCAAAATTGCAGCATTACAAACAGTTGGCGGATGAGGGAAATACAGATCGTTTTGAACTCCATACAGCCATAGGCAAAAAAGATTTTGGTGTGGGCGCCCAGATTCTCCGAGAACTTGGCATCAGCAGAATCCGGCTGCTGACCAACCATCCAAAACCTCGCACCGGATTTATTGGTTATGGGCTGGAGATTGTGGAGAACATCAAATTGTAGCACAAACTATCTGTTTCACCTGCAATCCAACCTGGCTTGCTACTTTTGCGCCCAATATATTTATGAAAGAAGAATCCGCCGTCACGCCATACGGCTCCGAAGCAGGCAAAAAAGCCGAGGTGGAGCAAATGTTCGACCGCATTGCACCGAGGTACGACCTGCTAAACCGGGTGCTTTCGCTTGGCATTGACTTGTGGTGGCGAAAACGCGCCATCGCCTATCTGAAACCGGCAAAACCTGCTGAGATTTTGGATGTGGCCACTGGTACGGCGGATGTGGCCATTTTAATGGCAAAGATTTTGAAGCCTCAGCGTGTAGTCGGCATAGATATTGCCAACCAGATGCTCGAGATCGGCAGGGGGAAAATTGCGGCCCAAGGATTGTCTGATATTATCAGTCTCGAGACGGGCGACTGCGAGCAACTGCGTTTTGCCGATGATTCTTTTGATGCGGTGGCTGTCGCTTTCGGGGTGCGTAATTTTGAAAATTTGGAAAAAGGCCTCGCCGAAATGCGTCGTGTATTGCGTCCAGGTGGTAGACTGGTGATACTTGAATTCTCAAAACCACAAGTTTTTCCTGTCAAACAACTCTACAACACCTACTTCAAATACGTTTTGCCACTCATTGGGCGTTTGACAAGCCGCGACATGCGGGCCTACACCTACCTTTTCGAGAGTGTGCAGGTTTTCCCCGAAGGCAAACAATTCACAGAAATATTAACCAAAACCGATTTTCAAAACCCTCTATGCGAACGACTAACACTCGGAATATGCTCCATTTACACCGCCACGAAACAGTAGGCCGTTGGCAGCCAGCCTTGCGCGTGGCTTTTGTGCTCTGCTGCTTGCTGCAACTGCAACTTCCCACGGCACTCGCCCAGTTCAATCAGGGCAAAAACTTGAATTACCTTGATTTTCAGCAAAAAAACTACTATTTTGGCATCACGCTTGGTTACAATGCGAGTGATTACCGCATTTACCACTCGAAAGATTTTATCCGCAACGACTCCTTCTCTAGTGCTCAATCAGTGACGGGCCCTGGCTTCAACCTCGGTATTGTATCGAACCTGAAGGTGGGCGAATATTTTGATATCCGTTTCTTGCCCACGCTGTCGTTCACGGAGCATACCATCCGTTATTCGCCGGCTGGCCAAAATGGCCTTATTGTCAGTCGTCCTATTGAGTCGGTTTTGGTAGAATTGCCATTCCATGTGCGCTACAAATCAGCGCCTTATCATGATTTTCGTCTTTTTGTCATTGGTGGTGTGAAATACTCCTTTGATGTGGCAAGCGACTCCCGTACCCGCCAATCTGCCGGTCTGGTAAAAATTGCTCCTACTGATTTTCAGGTGGAATATGGCGCGGGCATTCAATTTTTCTTCCCATACTTCATTTTTTCGCCTGAATTCAAAGTGTCGCAAGGATTAAACAACGTATTGATTTTCAACGACCGTTTGCAACAAAGCACGGTGCTGGAAAAAGTGCTGAGTCGTACGTTCACCATTTCACTGCACTTCGAAGGATAAGTCGCTGACCAGATTCCGCCCAGTCATTTCTGCCCCTTGCTGGATACCCATCAGCGCAAGCAAAGTCGGCGCAATATCGGCCAATCGGCCATCTGTTAGCTGTTCGCCTCCTTTCAAGAACGGGCTAACCAGGATGCATGGTACAGGGTTTTTTGTATGGGCCGTATTCGGCGTACCATCATCGTTGACCATGAAATCGGAATTGCCATGGTCTGCAATAATGATACAAGCATAGCCTTTTTCGAGCGCAAGGGGCACAATTCGGCTTAGACATCCGTCCACTGTTTCGGCAGCTTTCATGGCCGCACTAAACACTCCTGTGTGGCCTACCATATCGGTATTGGCAAAATTCAAGCAAATAAAATCGGGTGCCTTTGCTTGAATATCACCCAGAATAGCCTGTGTGATTCCCTCCGCGCTCATTTCTGGTTGCAGATCGTAAGTGGCAACCTTAGCCGATGGGATCATGATGCGCCGCTCTCCGATAAAAGGATCTTCCCGCCCGCCGGAAAAGAAATACGTGACGTGAGGGTACTTCTCGGTTTCGGCAATACGAACCTGGGTTTTCCCGGCCCTTTCCAATACTTCCCCCAAGGTCATGATCACATCGTCTTTCTCGAACAGGACAGGAATATTTTCAAAATCCTGGTCGTAGCGGGTCATGGTGACATAGTAGAGGGGCCGCGTTTTCATCCCAAAATCCGGAATATCATGCAGCAGGAGTACTTCTGTGATTTCACGACAGCGATCCGTCCTGAAATTGAAGCAAATGACTACATCGTCAGGGAGGATGGTTGATTGGTGGATTGGTTGATTGGTGATTGGAGACTGGTAAACTGTCCGCCGCATCGGTTTCAAAAACTCATCGGTCACTCCTTCTGCATAACTTTTTAATATGGCGGCAGGAAAATCCTCCACTGCTTCACCGACACCATTCACGAGTAAGTCGTAGGCAAGTTTGATTCGTTCCCAACGTTTGTCCCGGTCCATAGCGTAGTAGCGACCAATGACCGTAGCAAGTTCAATGGGTTTACCCGACGAAGCCTTCCCGTCTGCCGAGCCTGCGCTGGCGTGTGCGGAGTTGGGTTGTTTTTCAATATGTTGAAGCAAATCCTCGATGAATCCTGCGCCGCTTTTCGGGTCACAATCGCGTCCGTCGGTAAAAGCGTGTATGAGCACCTTCGGACAACCCTGCTCGGTAGCGACGTCACACAAGGCCTTCAAATGCTCTATGTGTGAGTGTACCCCGCCATCGCTCACGAGGCCCATAAAATGGACGGTTTTGCCGTTTGTTTTGGCATATTGGAGCGCATCCAGGAGCGTTTTGTTTTGGTGCAATTCCCTTTCGCGCACGGCCTTATTGATCCGGGCCAGCTGTTGCCAAATAATTCGCCCAGCGCCTATGTTGAGGTGACCGACTTCGGAGTTGCCCATTTGTCCGTCAGGCAAACCCACATCCTCCCCGTGGGTGACGAGCGTGCTATGCGGATAATTGGCCCAAAGGCTATCGAAGTAGGGTGTATTTGCTTGAAAAATAGCATCAGCTGCGGGTTTTTGACCAATACCCCAGCCGTCGAGTATCAGTAGGAATGCTTTATGCGTCATTATCTTTTGTTGATTCGCGGAGATGAGGATTTGTTTATTTGCGTGCGACTCATTCCCGATTTTTGTAACTATCCAGCCGCCTTCGGCGGCAAAGAATTTAGGTAATAAATGGTGAATCAATCATATTTTTAGGGCTTTAATGACAGATAAAGAGCAAATAGAAGACCTTAAAGGTCAATTAGCGATGGCGCTGGTTCGGATTTCCGAGTTGGAGTCTCTTGTATTGCGTCTGAGCACTGTCAAAACAAGCAAAAATAGCCACAATCCTCCTTCGATCGATAAGTGGGGCAAGAACCAGAGCCTTCGGCAAAAGAGCGACAAACCGGTGGGTGGTCAAGCAGGCCACAAAGGAAGCACCTTAGAAATGACCGCTACGCCCGATGTGACCGAAAAAATCTATCCGAACTATTGCAATAAGTGCGGCAGGTCACTTGAAGGGTCAAGTTTTGAACTGGTGGCTCGCCGCCAGGTGATCGATATTCCGCCCATTGTCCCTGTTACGACCGAATACCAAAGTTTTGGCCTGCGTTGTGCCTGTGGCCACCATCAGTGCGGCAGTTTTCCTTCCGGGGTGGAAAACCACGTTCAATACGGCAAAAACATCCAAAGTTTGGTCATCTATCAAAGCTGGTACCAGTTTTTGCCCTTTGGGCGGCTTCAAGACTTTTTCCAAAAGGTGTGCGGGGTTTGCCTCAGCAAAGGCACCATAGAGAACATCTTGCGCCGTTCGGCACAGAAGGCCCGGTCTGCCTACGAGGCATTAAAAGAGGTGGTCACCGAGTCCCCTTATGTTGGGTCTGACGAGACCTCCTTCAAATCAAAAGGCTCAAAGAACTGGTTCTGGGTCTGGCAAAATGCCCTCGTTACCTATATCGCGGCAGCTACCTCGCGATCTAAAAGTGTCATCGAAGAACAGTTCCCCAACGGGCTGCCCAATGCAATACTCGGTTCTGACCGCTTGGCCGCCCAACTTTCCACCCAAGCCAAGGGCAATCAAATTTGCCTCCCACATTTGCTCCGAGAGTTGAACTACCTGATCGAGGTAGAGAAGACCCCTTGGGCAAGCAACTTCAAAACATTGCTAAAGGATGCCATCCAACTCAAACAAACTCACCCTGTTTACGACAAAGACAATCCCCATGCCCGTGACATAGAACTTAGGGCCGACCAAATCTTCCAATCACTCCATTTGTTGCCGATGCTTGAAGAGCCCTTGCTCAACAAGCAGACCATCACATTCTTCAAACAATTGGCCGGGCTGAGGAACGCCCTATTCTCTTTCTTGTACCACAAAGATGTCCCTTTTGATAATAATGGGTCAGAAAGGGCTTTTAGAATGGTTAAAGTCAAGGTCAAAATATCGGGGCAGTTCAAATCCCTACAGCACGATTTTGCTGTGATCCGTTCCGTTATTGATTCTGTCATCAAAAACGGCCAATCTGTTTTCTCTGCTATCAATTATATCGTCGATATCCCTTTGCCGCCGAAGGCGGCTGGATAGTTACCGATTTTTTGAATCCATTAGAATGGTAACCGGGCCATCATTCAGCAAAGATACTTTCATATCAGCTCCAAATTCGCCTGTTTGCACTGGTCGAGCAGATTCCTGTCGAAGGGTTTCGACAAATTTTTCGTACAATGGAATGGCTGTTTCTGGCCTGGCCGAACGGATGAACGAGGGGCGGTTGCCTTTCTTGGTGCTGGCAAAAAGTGTGAACTGGCTCACCACAATTATTTCACCTTGAATGTCTTGGATCGAAAGGTTCATCAGTCCGGCTTCGTCGGAGAAAATGCGGAGCACTGCGATTTTTTTGCAGAGCCACAGCATATCCTCCTCGGTGTCGTCGTGCTCAATACCAAGCAAAATGAGCAGCCCACAGTCAATATGTGATTTTTCAATGCCATCTATGGACACTGATGCGTGGGAGACTCGTTGGATAACGCTTCGCATGATGGATGGGTTGGGATTTTTTGCTGCAAAAATATCAAGTCTTCGCACCTTTGGCCGGAACGAAATACAAATCCATCGTTTGGCCTAAATTTTTTATCAGAAACCCGTGGCTCGCAAAAACAAACTCAAAAAATTCGCTGAAGTGCTCTCATTTCCAAATGTTTATGAGTGCTATAATATTAAAGAACCGCAACTTGTTGGGGCAGGCATGATTTCAATTGACCTGAAAGGTAAATGGGCCAAGGAGCATTTCAAAAACAATAACCCGATTACGCTCGAGCTTGCCTGCGGCGGTGGCGAATATGCTGTGGGCTTGGCACAGAATTTCCCGCAACGCAATTTTATAGGCGTAGACGTAAAAGGAAACCGCCTCTGGAAAGGTGCAAAAACCGCGCTCGAAGCAGGCCTGACAAACGTTGCTTTTTTGCGCACGCGCATCGAAATCATTGACGCTTTCTTTTCTCCCGGCGAGATAGCCGAAGTTTGGATCACATTTCCCGACCCATTCCCGCGTGCAAGCAAAGAGAACCGTCGCCTAAGCTCGGCTTATTTCTTGGAAAAATACAGAAAGATACTTCAGAGAGGAGGCCTGGTGCATCTAAAACATGATGATCCCGATTTTTACCAATTCACACTCGATACTATTGCCCAGGATGAGCGCAACACCTTGATTTTCAAAAATTCGGACATCTATGCCGCCTCCTTGCCCTTTCCTGAACTTGGCATACAGACACTCTATGAATCCTTCCACCTTGCTGCTGGGAAAACTATCAAATATATACGGTTTCAGATTTCATGAAAAACAAAAAGCCTCAAAAGGAATCATCCTTTTGAGGCTTAATTGTTTGAAAACCAAATGTTTATTTCTTGGCTGTTAGAGAAACCTGAAGGTCAAACTCGTCATAAATGGTCTTGTCGCCCAAACCATCGAAGAAAGACCCGGAGCCGTAGCGCATGTTGAACTCAGAACGGTCAATCGTGATTTTGCCAGAGGCATTCACGGCACCATTTGCTTCAGCCACATTGGCAAAGTATTTCACTTCTTTCGTAACACCTTTGACGGTGAGGTTGCCCAAGATTTTGTAGTTGCCTTTCGTGTCTTGTGGAATTGCTTTCGTAATCACAAATGAAGCGGTTGGGTAGCTTGCAGCGCCCAAAAAGTCGTCGCTTTTAAGGTGGCCGACGAGCTTTCCTGCATATTCGCCTTCCAAATCTGTGCAAGTGATGCTGTTGATATCAATGTCAAAAGAACCACCTGTAAGCTGACCAGCGTCAATAGTGAGTGTGCCGTTTTTTATTTTTACTGTGCCGGTATGCTTACCAGTCACCTTATAGCCCGTCCAAACTACCACACTGTTTTGTGTGTCAACTTTGTAGCTTGAGGGAACTTTAGCGGCCATTACAAGCAGTGCCAAAAAGGGGAGAAAGAGTAGATTCTTCATGTTAGCAAAAAAATTTAGGAATGATGAAAAAATTGAATCGAGGCGTTGTGAACGCAAAGACAAGAAAGATGTTCAAAATATTGGTGTTAAAACACTTAGTTTAACGACAACTTAACAGCCCTTCGGATTTTTTCAAAACATAATTTTTTTTTTCGGCAAGGAATTTTACCTTTGCGCCTCTAAATTTTGAGCGAGTTCTAATTTTGATACAATGAAAGAGTTGGAAGCCATACAGTTCGTACATCAGCAAATGCTGAAAGCACCGAATTTCCCAGATTTCAAAACGGGCGATACCGTTGTTGTTACCTATAAGATTGTAGAAGGTGACAAAACCCGCGAACAAGACTATCGCGGAGATGTGATCCAGATCAGTGGTCACGGACTTACAAAAACCTTTACGGTCCGCAAGATTTCTCACGGCGTGGGTGTAGAGCGTATTTTTTCATACTCTAATCCCAATGTTGCAGAAGTGCAAGTGATTAAGCGTGGCCGCGTGCGTCGTGCCCGCCTCTTCTATCTGCGTGGGTTGGTGGGTAAAAAAGCCCGCATCAAAGAGTTGAAGAAAAGCGTGGCGCATTAATCTGCCAAACACTTCTATTCTATATGCCAATCGGGGCGGTCACAGTTTGTGACCGCCCCGATTGCTTTTTGATAGTTGGTGAAGTGGCTTTGGACTTACCTCTTGTTGGAAAAGTTCTTTTCGTAAGATTCCCAAGGAGTCTTTTTATGGCTATCTGATCCAAAATAATTGATAATTGCCTCCATTTTTGCGGCATCCTGATAGCCGGGCACAGGCTGAATGAGCTGTTGGCTTTCGTCTAAAAACACGACCGTAGGGAATGACAGGCGGTTGTTGAGCCATAGCGCTGCAAGTTCATGGTAGCCACGGGAGCCATTCTTTTTGAATTTATAGGTTTTGTCCTTGAATACGATGTCTTTCTCCTGTTCGGCATTGAATTTGACCGGATAGAAGTGCTCATTCAAATATTTCGCTACGGTTGCATCCACAAAAGTAGTTGAGTCCATGTGCTTGCACCAGCCACACCAATCTGTATACAGATCCAAGAAAATCTTTCGTTTTTCGGTCTTACTTTTTTCAAGGGCTTGTTCGAGGGTCATCCAATTCACAGTGCCACGTTCAGAGGATTTGAGCGGGGTTACTTTTTGTGTTGTGCCATTAGCACCGCCTTTTGTAGCAGTAGCATTCGTTGGAGGGGCATAGGTAGCGGGACGATTGGCCTTAGCATCTGATGGGCGCACTGCCCTGTCTTGAGTTGGTCGTTTCACGGTTGCGTTGCCAAAAGTGGTAGGACTGGCAGCGCGGTCTTGCGAAACCTGAGGAACCGTGCTGCGATCATTGCCCTTGGTAGAAGAGGCCGCGGGGCTTGTCTTTGCATTCTTCGAAGCCGCTGTGCTTGGCGCAATCGTAGTTTGCGGTGTGGTACCACTTCCGACACGCCCCTTAGTGCCTTGGGCCAAGAGCACAGAAAAAGAGAGGCTAGAAAGTATTACAACTAAAAGAAGTCTGCTCATTAGACGATTTTGTAAGTTTGGATCAGAGGATTCGTGAACAAAAGTAGCACCTCTGAAACTGAAAAACCTACAAGCGTCACCCCCCATCTCCTTACTTTAAAAGAACTTTAAGGAAAAGACAGCTTCTTCAAGAATTGGACTGTTTGGGAAGGCTTAGTTTTAATTGTTCAATTCGCCGTTTGTCGGCAAGGGTAACAGAAAGTAAAAATCCGTTCCACAACACCTCTGTGCCGATTAATGGGATATCGCCCCGTAATTCTAGGGCAAGTCCGGCGAGCGTATCTGAAGTGCCCCGTACGGCATCAAATGTGCCTGGGGCGAGACCTGAAAGACGGCACACATCGTTCAGAAGTGTCTGACCTTCAAAGAGATAGTTGAAATCGTCAATCTTACGGTAGCGGATTTCACTTTCCTCGTCAAACTCGTCTCGGATGTCGCCCGTTACTTCTTCCAGAATATCTTCCATGGTGACAATGCCTGCAATGCCACCATATTCGTCTACAACCACTGCCATGTGCATCTTTTGTTGCTTGAATTCTTGAAGCAGTTCGCTACCACGCTTTGCTTCTGGTACCATCAGCACATTGGTTCGAATAAGCGGCTGCCATTCAAACTTTTCGTCCTTGTCCAAATGCGGTACCAGGTCTTTCACATAAAGAATACCCGTAACGTTGTCCAAATCTTCGTCATGTACCGGCAAGCGCGAAAACTCCGACTGACGCACCACTTCGAGCAGCTCTTGGAATCCTGTTCTGAAATCTACGGACACCACCTTGGAACGTGGTTGCATTACCTGTTTCACTGTAACGTCGCCAAATTGAACTATGCTTTTCAGCAATTCCAATTCGCGTTTTTCGCTGGCCGCATTGGTAGCATCTGTGCTATTGGCATCCGAATCTTTACCATGCCCCTGCGCTTCTGTATTTTTTTCTTTTTGAGTAAATGCCTTGAAAACAGCCCGCCAAAAAAAGGCGAACCACCACAAACGCTTCAATAAAAGTGCTGCACGCCCTAACTTGTTTTTTTTAAAACCAAGTTTTTGCATCCCCCAAATAACAAGTGAAAGGGCAAGCGCCAAAACAGCCCCCATTACGCCCCAAACAAATTGGGGAGAAAGACCACTCAACTCCGAAAAGCCAAAAAGCCATTCTTTGATTTCCAGTGACCTGTGCACATAAAATGCTACAATAACCCCCACAAGAGAGATCAGCAGTATTCGTGCGAGCAACAGAGCGGCCAAAGTCGGGCGGATTTCAATGCTCATAGAGGATACTCTACGAGCGGCGAGGCTATCCTCAGCCCGCAACGTGTCGATATCATGAGCCGAGGCACTTACCAGCGCTTGCTCGACCAATAGGCAAAGAAAATATAACAGGAAAATGAAAAGTAGCCAGCCCATACGTTTGGTTGGATGCGATCTTGGGGCTTGATGAAAGTTTATAGGATTTATAAAGGTTGATATTTATACTCGAAAAGCGATTAATTCATGCTTTTGAATAGTTGTTATCAACCCTGACAAACCCTATAAACAATCATCAACCTTACCAGACGATCCGCCTAAAATTTAAAACGGCAAGTCATCGCCTTCAGTAGCCGGGGGGGCATCTACAGGCATTGAGGAAGGAGCGTCTACTGCTTCGGCACCACGGTTACTGGGCATTACTGCTGGCTCACTGTTTGGAATACGGCTTTCATAACCGTTGCTGCCGCCTTCGCGTTTGTCCAGCAGACGGAACGTGAGGGCAACGATGTCAGTCAGGTTTTTTTCCACCCCTTCTTTATCGGTGTACTTCCGATAAGAGATTTTGCCTTCCACATACACCGTGCTTCCTTTTTTCAGGATTTTGGCGCGTTCAGCAAGATCGCGCCACGCGATGACATTGTGCCATTCGGTTTGTTCCTGCCAGTTGCCGTCTTTGTCTTTGTACTTCTCATTTGTGGCAACAGAGAAACGGCCCACTGGGGTGCCGTTTTCCAAAGTGCGGATGTCTGGATCGCCGCCGAGGTGCCCGACGAGGGTTACTTTGTTAATCATAAGCTTGGTAATTTTGTTTAAACGTGATTTGATTGAAAAGTTCAATTCAAAGTTAGCACAATGTTTTGTAAATAACAATCAATCACCCTTGGAAAAGCAATATTTTTTTTCAATTCTTTTCGTGCAATTCGCTTACAGCCATCAAACAACGGATTTTGAAAAATCTCGGCGGGAACATCCTCTGCCAGATCAATTTCAAAAAAGACCGCGGTAACCGCTTGATGTGTCAACAATTGTTTGAATGGGGCCGATTCCCGAATTGTCCCTACGCCAAAATCAGAGGCTTGAACAGAACCTTCGACCTGCGGGAATTCCCATAGCCCACGCCAGATATCCTTCCCTGTTCGCTTACGCACAAAGACATCCCCTTGATAGTTGAAAACCAGATAGTGGAAAAGCCGCTTTTTTTTGACCAATCCTTTTGATTTCAAAGGCAATTCTGCCACCTTACACGTCAAAAATGCTCGACATTCAGATTGAAATGGACAATCGGGGCAATGCGCTTGTTGTGCGGTGCAACAGGTCGCCCCAAAATCCATTATGGCCTGATTGTATGCAGCGGGGCGACTGGGGTCGAGCAAGTTTTGGGCGAGTGATGCAAACTGTTTTTGCGCGGAAGGCGTATCCGTAAGCGTCTCTATGCCAAAAAATCGAGCCAACACCCTGAAAACGTTGCCGTCCAATACCGCATGGGGAAGCCCAAAGGCAAACGAAGCAATGGCCGAGGCCGTGTAAGCCCCAACCCCTTTTAGCGCGCGGATACCCTCATAGGTATTGGGGAACGTACCATTAAGTTCGTGGGCGATGTGCTTCGCTGCAGCGTGCAGGTTGCGGGCGCGGGAATAGTAGCCCAACCCCTCCCAAAGTTTCATCACATCATCTTCTGGGGCATCGGCAAGCAGACGAACGCTGGGGTATTTCGCTACGAATTTTTGATAGTACGGCAAGCCTTGCGCTACACGAGTTTGCTGCAAAATAATTTCAGAAAGCCAGATTTTGTAAGGGTCGCGCTCGCCTTTCCAAGGCATAGGGCGTGGATTATGCGCTGACCAGTCCAGTAAACTTTTTCGAAAAAAAGCAATTAAGCGGTCGTCAATAGGGGCAGTCATGTCATGCATAAGTCGCTACTAGATCGTTTAAATCTTCCAGATAGCGTCGTTTTACTGGTTCACGCAGCATCTTGTTGGTGCGTGTATGGAAACGGTGGGCGCTCAGAAAGCTGACTTGAAGGCGATTCCATGATTGTTCGTCTTGAATGAGGCTGTAGGATTGAAGTTCCTCAAAAAGCGTTTCGCCGATGGCAAAAAAATCGTCGCGTCCAAGATAATCGAGATCTGCATCGCAAAGGATTTCTTCCAGGAGCGTTCTGGGCGATTGAGGTATTTTAGTAGACATAATCATACTACAAATACAATCAATGTCAGCGGGCTTGTAGCCAAATTTCGGCAAAGTTTCCTGCACCAAAAGACAGCCTTCAGCCTCGTGGCCTGCGTGTTTGTTTTTAACAAAGCCAGCATCGTGAAAAAGGGCTGCTGTTTTCACCAGCACGGTGTCTCGATCGCTAACCCCTTCACTATCACAGAGTTCCGCAGCCATTTTCAGCACATCAAGCGTATGGTGTAGCCCGTGGTACACCAATCGGTTTGAGAGCTCGTCGCGGAGTTTGGTAAGGATAAATTGTTTGGCAGCGCGATAATCCATGTGTGGTGTGCAGTCGTCAATCGGGTTTCTAGAATGGGAGTAACGCAGCCTGTTTTAAATTGTTGGTCGGAGCGCAGCCCAAAAATGCGGGTTTTCTTAAAACTTGTGGGATTCCCGGAAAAATATTTTCCCCGACCAGCCAATTTTGTGCCGAATTTAAAATCAGCACGATACTTTTGAACACCTTTGCGTCAAAGTGCGGCTTTCGCATATAAGGGCAAATTTTCTGCTTTGGCAAATACCTTTGGAAAGCATACCAATTCTCTTAACCATCAATCTAAGTTTCTGATTATGAACTTAATGGACATCCTTCAAGGACAAGTTTCCGATGAGATGCTCGGCCAACTCTCTGAACACATCGGAGCAGAGCCACAACAAACCGCACAAGCAGCCAACGGCATCTTCGCCACACTGTTGGGCGGACTTGCCAACAATGCCACCGACCAAGGCGGCCTGTCAGCCCTTGGAGCTGCGCTTGACCGTGACCACGACGGTTCCATGCTCGACGATCTCGCAGGCATGGTGGGTGGAATGCTTCAGGGTGGCGGCCAAGATTCACGGGCTACTAACGGAATTGGTATGCTCAAACATATCCTCGGCGGCCGCCAGGAAGTAGCCGCAGAACAAATTGGCCAATCCTCCGGCCTTAGTGCTGGTCAAGTAATGAAACTCCTGCCCATCCTTGCGCCCATCGTAATGAGTGTACTGGGCAAAGCTAAAAGTTCTGGTGGCCTTGACCTCGGTAGCCTTGCAGATGTGCTCATGGGCGGCGCCCAACAAGCGCAGCAACAAAATGGCATGGGCGATTTGCTTGGCAATATCCTTGGCTCTGTGCTCGGCGGCGGACAACAGCAGCAACAACCACAACAACAAGGTGGTGACTTGCTCGGTGGTTTACTGGGGGGGCTTTTTGGAAAAAGATAATTTTTGCAAGTTAGACTGTCTGATAATAAAGGCGCGGGCCTCGCATGTAGCGAGGCCCGCGTTGTTTTTATTAGTGACAGATCACAAGTATGATGAAACAACCAAGTGAAACCATAAGTAGACTTGTGATTTCACCGTGTTAAAAAATAATCATACTTTGGTTTTCAAAAGAGAACGCATGGAAATTTCTAGAATTATACAAGTTGAATTGACCGAATGTTGCCGCCCAAATGGATTGCTACCGGTTCGGGAAGTCTGGTTGTTGATTTGACGCTGGCCTTGGGTATCCCACCGAAGAAAAAGTAAATTAGCGGCTGATTACAAGTTTGCCAGAAGCATCTTGTAGGCCAAAAATGACGTACCAGTAAACACCCTCGGATAGATCGCCCAGCGGAAGTTGGAGGCTGGCTTGACCTTGTGGCAGCGTGACTGACCGGACTGCCTGGCCCAATGTATTAAAAAGCAGAAACTGGTTGTTCTGGCCATTTATAGCTTGGTATTCAATCGTTATCGAGTTGTTGGCTGGATTTGGATAAACCCATATTGGCTTGTCTTTTATAGGTATCCTAGGCTGACTCACGCTCACCGTAGCCGTACACGGCACCCCGGGGTTGTCAATAGGCCCGAGGCGATAGTTAGGAAAAGAGGGCATGGAAGCACCAGTTGGGGTTTGAAATTGTACCCCTCGCTGCTCCACATTGCAGGCCAGCCCGGGTTCGTCAGGGTTATGAATTACGTGGTAATAGCGAGTGTCGCCAAAAGCCATGACATATATTTTGCAGTTTGGCCCTATTTGACATTGCCAGAACGTAGTAGGGAAAGGGTCTTTAAATCCGTCCCATTCCGCTACTGTGACCTGGGATGCGCTGATGTCGGATGCCCATAAATCCAACTGGTACAGATACTCACGGCAAGACAGGTACAGGTATCGGTTATTGGGGGAGATGGCGCAACCTATTTCCCCCACCAATTGATTACCATATTCAAAGGGAATGGTATCGAACTGTGTAAATACGCCCGCTTCGCGGTCAAAGGAATAGGCCATCACAGGCCGGTAACGGTAAGTTCGGTACAGTTTGCTTCCGTCAGACGAAAACACCATTTGCCCAAAGCCCTCTCCCTGCGGATCCGGGAGTATGCCGATGGTCTGTTGAAAGGTGTCCACAATTCCCTGGCTCGTGAACTTGAAAATATAAAACTGGTTACTGTTGCGTCGGGGCGTGACGAGCCACCAGTCCTTGCCGTTGGCATGTTTGACGGCGGCTATTTCACCACGGGCCAAGGTATCGGACATCATCGTCACGTTCTTTTCAAACACTTTACCTTTACCGCCGTTCTGTTTCATATCAACGACTGTGTAGTAAAGTTTATCTATATTGACACTTACCGGATTGTAAAATAAAGTAAACCGCTTGTGGAATAGATAGAACAAGCGATTAGAATCAGGTACTGGCAATATTACAGAAGCTCCTGGACCACCCGCATAACCGGTACCATACTGTTCACACCATAATAAATGTGCATTACCTGGGTTAATACCCTGACCATTTTCCAGAATTTCATCATCTGCCCCGGCTATGACACAGCCATTGGTGTAAAACAGCAGGTTCCCCGCAGTATCACAAATACTAGAATTATTAGTGTACATGTTGTGTTCCCTGTAATGATAGCTTGCCTGTGGGGGGCTGAAATTGAAATCCAGTAGCCCTCCACCCAATATTGGATTTGATGGGTTGTTTTGATTTCCAGTCACCCAGATATGATCAAATTTTTGCGCTGTTATGAATTCCCCAGAAGAGCAAAAAAGTATGAAAACCAGCAAATTTTTCATGGCAGATGGAAAACAAAGGGATACCCTATGCTCAAATGTGAACATAGGGTATCCGAAGTGAAAGATGACTTAACGATTAACTACCAGCTTGCCCGAAATATGGCCCACGCCTGGCAGTGTATACCAATAAACACCCGCAGGCAAAGCACTCAATGATACCTGAACGCTGCCATGACCATCAGGCAGGGCAATTTCCAAAGCAGCCTGGCCAAACACATTGAACAGCAGCAACCGCTGGTCGGAACTACCTAAGCCGCTGTATTCTATCGTGACCGCATCGGAGGCAGGGTTGGGGTACAATTTTAAGGATTGCCCAGAAGAACCTGATTTTTTTAACTTGTTGATAGAACGTTCTCCCCCGTAACAAATCACAAAATCGTCGTAAACAGCAGGGCTTTCTTGCACCAACTCAAGCAAAGCACGGGCTCGTAACACTGCTTCTCCATCTGAAAGCGGGCAAAGCGCTGCAATAATTTCTAAAGTGGAAACTTGTGCTTCTGATAATTCAATATTACCAATCGCTGCTGATTGTAAAAATAACTGATTGACCGTTTTTTCGTTGACTTGGTAGGATGCCGTACCTGATAATGCTCCATTAAGTGTTAACAGATTGCCCGCAGCGGTAGCGCGTGCGCCTTCATTCATGGTGCCTAATTGCCGAATGCCCGTTTGAACATTTGCATATCCAGATAGACCGTTGGTTTGTGCTTGTGACAAGAAGGCTGAAACGTCTGAGTTGCCAGGGTAAGGATTCCCTTCTTCTAACACCCGCTCATAAAATCTGCGTTGTGCAAGCCACTGATTAGCAGCACTATACATAACCCCGCCGAGTTCTCCTTTTACAATTTTTATATCCAAAGGATAATCTGAAATAATATTCGGCAAAGGACAACTTGAACCGGGAATACATTGGTAAGAAGGAGAAGTCGTAGCAATGTCAAGAAACCAAACAAAAGGCAGCCAAGAGTCTGGCAAAAAATCAGCGTTTTCATTTACATCTACGGTAAACAAGGAATGAAATTGCGCGCCAGCACCTGCCATAGCCCCGACACCCTCGAACTTATTCCCCCGGTGTGGCTGTCCCCCGATCACCGCATCAGTACCCAATACTAACCCCGCAGCACTATTTGCATCCATTGTATTCCCAGAAATATCTGCCTTATTCCTTCCGCCGAGCATCCCCTCGAAATGCAGGCCACGGGCAGGGCCGTCGGTCAGGTTGCACAACACACTGGCGCGGCCGGCATGAATGGCGTAAATGCCATCATTGTTGCCACTGCCCGAGCTGGTGACGGTGTTGCAGTTGAATGTGTTTCGGTCGCCGCCTTCCATCTTGATGCCAAAGAGGGTTCCGCTGCCTGCAAGGTTTACGGTGTTTTGGGTCACTTTGATGCGATTGGCTACACCGATTTGTATGCCTGTTGCACCTTCGTCCATAGTGACGTGGTTGTTGGCAACAAAACCCTCTTGTTGCGGGAACATTTCTTGCCCACCGTTGGCGATCCCTACGCCCTTGGGGTTTCCTGCCATGTGTACTATGTTATTGTCAATACTTGACTGCCCCGGCAAGCCTGACTGATAATAGACAGAAATGCCACGATCGGAAGCAGCAATGTTGTTCCAATAGATTTTGTAGGCTTTATTCCCTCCGCCTCCAGCGACGATGCCGTTGGTCATATTTCCCATTTCACAACCTGCAACATCTATTGAGCCGCCCAACACATTTATCCCTGTATGGCAGTTGTCCATGCCCAGTATGCCCGGCGCGATGCCTGTGTAACTACCCTTGATGTTGGCACTTCCTCCCGTAAGGTGTATTGCGCTCCCCGTGAACAAAGGGCCGGGGTAACCAGAAGGTCTGGCCTCCTGAAGAATATCCATAAAGGTGGCCTCTCGCACAGTTACGTTGGTATTTTCTGCGTGGATGCCGTAGTGAAGGTTGGAGAATTCGTTTGCCAAGCCAAATACAGCATCTTTGTCTATGGACAAACCACCCGCATGATCCTTGACATAGATGCCTGCGAAGCTTTTTGAACCCGGAGCAGGTATCTGTCCCCCTCCCCATGTCGGCTTCAAGCCATTGCCCATCGTGACAAATTTGTTTCCAAGTGCAGTAATATTGTGCGAACCTGAGCCTTCCGGGGCGGTTCGGATACCGAAATTATTGTTCACGAATTTACAACATTGGATGTCTGCGGTGCCCCCTTTCTGGACGTTAACGGCAAACTGTGCGTCTGCCACGGAGGTCATCATGTTCATTTCGAGGGTAGCGCCCTCACGTACCGTGATGCCTTTCCACATGGTAGAACAACCTTCTATTTGGATGTGGGGCATTTTGACTGTACTGCCATTAGCGATTTCTAATTCTGCACCTGGGGCAAAAAGGAGTTTTTTGTTTTCACCAAAGGAATAAGGGTTATTCCATCCAGGAGTTGAAGAGGGATTCATGTTTAATTTTCCGGTGATAATCAAGGGGTTGAAAAATTTCCAAGTCCCCGTGGCATATAAGGCAGAAAAACTGGTGTTATTGACTTGAATATAAGGCCGAATAACGAAATTCTTATTTTTCTCACCATCTCCATCTCCAGTATAAATAGATACTGGTATGGTAGACTGAAATAGAGTCAGCCCACCTAAATACTTTAATTTGAATACTAAAGTTTTGGCTTCAGCTGCTACGAACGGAAAAAATATTTCATTTCCACAATTTGGCGTGATTGGGTCGGTTATTATAAATTCTTTACTGCCACTTGGTAGCGTTACTATACAATTGAAGGGCGACTCTGAATCAGGCACAAATTCGATGTTAGCAGTTGTGGCTTGAGAAATCAATACTCTGAAATTCCGACCAATCACCTCATTATTGTTAAAAAATGTAGCAGTAACGGTAACTATATCACCCTCACTTCTACAATTTAGAACTGGGTTTGGATTTTCGAGATGGATACCATAGGAAATTGTTCCGGTAGGAGGGCAAATAAAATCCGACTCGAAAGAAGGGTTTTGAATTTGTAAACATGGGCACTTAATAGTGTCAAAAAATTTCTTCAGGCAAATAATGTCACATGATGTAAAATGGTAGTCCCCTCCTTGATAGCACATGAGGGGATATAGTGTACTTGGGTTATTATCCGTACAAGCTGGGTGGCAAATTGTCGCAACAGGATAATCCAAATGATCCAGCCCAAAAGTGTGCATAATTTCATGTCCAAGGGTTTTTCCTTGCATATTGGCTGCAGTGACAATGACTACATTGGGATGGTCGAATATTCCTTCTTCGCAAATCACAGCATTTCCGGACATATACCCCGCATACTCCAGCATTCTGCCAGAAAGTAGAATGATAATATCCTTGGATATACATTTTTTGTCGCCAAATCTCCAACGATTTCTAATATGGGTTGCCCAATTTTCTTTAACGGGGTCGAACGCTGAATTACTTAGGATAGTTTCAGAAAATTGGATCAATCGGAATTCTGTTACATAGCCTAAATTTGACAATTTGGGTTCTAATCCCTCTTTCATATCTTGAAAGATGTCTTCTGCTTTCATTCTTACAACATCTATATCTGGGCCATAAGCGCTAACAAATTCTTCGTCTACCATCATAACACATTCAATTTTGGCAGAAAAACACATGTCTACAGCTCCTACATTATAATTGAAACAATTGTTAGTTTGTTGGGCAAGTAGCCGACTGGAAGCCATTACTAAAAAAAGTAAAATTAGAGCCGTGAGCCGTGAGCCGTGAAGATGTTGTGTTTCATAATTTTGGAAAAATTAAATAGTGAAAAAATCGGTTAATTTGTCCCAAGATAAGCAAGTCTTTTATAAAGCACCGAGAAACAAACGTTAAATTTCGCAGTCGGGTCTTAGCGGCAAATGAATGGGTTGTTTGATTGATTGAATTGACCTTGCCCTAAATTTCTCTCCGACAAACAACAAAATAAAAGCCACGGCCCTGTGCAATCAAGGCCGTGGCTGGAAAGAACATTTACGCTGAGTGACATTATGCTTACCCTTATCTCGCCACCACCAATTTCCGCACCGCCATACCTTTGTCCGTCAATACCTGAAGCACATAAACCCCGGCCGGAAGTGCTACTGTTTCAACTTCAAATGTGGCGGTCAAAAGCCTTTTTTGCCACACCGTTTTCCCAAAAACATCGAATAATAGCGCTTGCCTCGGATTTGCCCCAATCACGCTGACTTTCGCTTGTTTATGGGCCGGATTGGGCGATATTTCCAATTGAATTTGCGGTACGCCTGGGTCTGATGTTTTGCTGGTGAAATTGACCACAAAGCAATAGGTGTCCGAGCAGGTCCCTGCGAAATTGCTGATTTCCAGACAGATTTGATAGATACCAGGAGCCGGATATGTATGGGTCAACGAATCGAAAATGCCCGGATGCAGTGGGGAACCATCTCCAAAATTCAAGCTGGATGCTTCAGCATTCAAAGATTGGTTTTTAACCAGTATTGTGTTCCCGGCCAAAATTTCCACCTCAAAAAACGCCTTGCATTCCGAGTTTTCGCAGCACACCCCTTTGGTCCATGATTTGACACCGCCGTAATGAAGCGCATAGCACTCATTATCATACGTCACGTCATCGCAGCCGCACACGGGGTCGTAAATCTCGAAGCAAATTGCTGAAGAATCAATCCAGACAGGATTCACGCATTCATTGGGGCAGATGCCGGGTGTCCAGGCCGTAATTCCATTGTAGTAATATGCCACACATTCATTGGAATAGCTGATCCCGTCGCAACCGCACACTGGGTCGTACACCGCTGGACAAAGTATACTGGGGTCAATCACCGTGGGGTCAAAACAGGTCTGCCCAGCCACGATTATTTTTTTGCAAATAGTGCCGCCACATTGCGTTCCGTCCGCAAAAAGCCCCGAAACGGTTAGGCATACCTCATACTCGCCTGGATCAAGGAAATTGATTGTCGGAGCCTCTTCCATGGAGGTTTGACCATTGCCGAAGTCCCAAAACCAACTGCTGATGTTCCCGCCTGGGAAAACAGACTCCTCTTGAAAAGTCCATACCGTGAGTGAACCGCCCGTATTCTCTCCATAAAAATCAACGAACAAGTTGTTACAAATACTGCCACAAGCTCCCGGAGTCCAGGAGGTAACACCGCCATAATTATAAGCTTCACAAGCATTCCCATAGGTGACACCATCGCAACCACAGACCGGGATGTAGACCAGAGGGCAAGGCACAGAATCAATCTGAGCCGGCTCAACACAAGGTGTTGTCACCTCAAATGCCTGACAAACCGTACAAGTCTCAGGGCTGAAATCTCCCGTTGGGTAAGTGGCACATAAGGTGTGCTTACCTGGCTCATTAAACAGATGGACAAAATCATGCCCTGAACCGGTGGCTATACCCCCATCGAGCGACCAATTTGCATAGAAAAAGATTGGCGGGTCAATGTTGCCAAAATCAAATTGAGCGTGCAGGGTAGTACCGTTCAGATCGTATTCGAATTCATACAGGCAATTGTCAAAACAGTCATTGGGCACCGTTACGGTTTGACAATAGGTTCCTTCGCATAGCTGTCCGTTGACACCAATGGCTTTCACCGTGAGACACACGATATAGTTGCCTGGAACAGCATATTCGTGTGTGGGATGCTGCTCGCTGGAATTATCGCCATCTCCGAAATCCCAGGCCCAACTGAGGATTTGCCCGTTTTGAATGGTGCTTTCGTCATTGAAAGCAACGGTGGTGGAATGGGTAATCAGGAAGTCTGAGAACTTGACATTCAGCGTGTTACAGTCGCCAGCTGCGCATTCTCCTGCGATCCAGGACGTGACACCACCAAAATTGAGGGCTTCACAAGAATTGCCATAAGTCACCCCGTCGCAGCCGCACACCGGGTCGAAAAGGGTGATACAAACGGCATTCGGATTGATGAGGGAAGAATCCACGCAGCCTGTTTGGGCGTGGAGACGGCTGGGGTTAGATGCTAAGGCAAGCACTCCCAGGAGTGCAATTAATCGGAAGAGATAGTTCATATTGTTCAATTTTGAAACATTAAAAAAACGGATTCGGAAGGCAAGACGGTGGCATGGTTCCAGCCCGTTGGGCTATGTCTTGTTTAGGATTCGTTAAAATAGTGGAACGCGCTACAAGAAAATACAGTATGACCGAAACTGGCAAAAAATGCCCGCAATCATTCTACTTTTGCACCCGCCTCCGCCAACAATAAAAATGTGGCAGATGAAACGGAGGTTAAAGTGCTCAATTTGACTTATATATTATGGCTGAAAAAAGCAAACCTAAACTGGCCCAAAAGCCCAATCGAAACCCAACCCGAAAGGCTGCTTCTACGCCGCTTACCGAGACCTTCCGTCCGGGTTTTTGGAGCAATCATTGGATACCCTCCATAATGTTGTTGGCAATGGCCTTTGCGCTATACTTTATTGGTCTTAGATATGGCTATGTGCTTGACGATGAGATGATCTACTGGAAGAACGAGTATGTGCAAAAAGGCTTCGCCGGGTTACGCCAGATTTTCACTACCGATAGTTTCATGGGGTATTTCAAAGAGCCAAAGTTTTTGCTCGAAGGAGGACGATACCGTCCGCTTTCCCTTGCCACATTCGCTATGGAAGTTGAGTTTTTTGGACCAAACAAACCGGCGGCCGGCCACTTTTTCAATGTGCTGCTGTATGGGCTTACCGGGATGCTGATATATCGCATCTTGCTGGGTTTGTTCCCAATCCGGGAAGGCGAATCAAAAAGCCTTCGCAAAGGCTTCGGCTGGCAAGGGTACTTTAGCGTTCCATTTATTGCCTCAACACTGTATATGCTGCACCCGCTGCATGTGGAATGTGTGGCAAACATCAAAGGACGCGACGAAATTCTGGCCTTGCTCGGTGGGCTAGGAGCTTTGTGGGCCACGCTAAAATATTTCGACACAAAAGGCTGGTGGTGGATGTTGATCTCTGCCGTTTCGCTACTCTTGGGGATGTTCGCAAAAGAAAACGCGCTGACGTTTGTTGCCGTCATCCCGCTCACCGTGTGGTTTTTCACCAAAGTCTCTCTAAACCGGGCATTAATTGCCACGTTGCCACTACTTGCGGCTGCACTCCTTTTTATCTTGGTACGCTACGAAGCGCTTGGGTATTTGCTGAATCCGGGCAAAATTGCCGGTAATGATATAATGAACAACCCGTTTTTTGGCATGAGCGGCCAGGAAAAAATAGCCACTATATTTCTAACATTGGGTTGGTACATCAAACTGCTTTTCGTGCCGCACCCGCTCACGATTGACTACTACCCCTACCATGTGCCAAAGGTTGGCTGGTCTGACTGGCGGGCTTTGTTGGGACTTGCACTTAATGTTGGCCTGGGCATTTGGGCACTTTGGAATATTCGCAAGCGCAGTGTCCCGGCCTATGCTATTTTGTTTTATCTGTTGACTATCAGCATTGTCTCCAACCTGTTTGTGTCCGTAGGCACCTTTATGAACGAGCGATTTCTGTATATGCCGTCCTTAGGTTTTTGCATTTTGGCAGGGTGGTTTTTTGCCCGCAAATTGCCTGAATGGCTCAAAGAAAAACCAGATTCAGCCTATCCATTGGGTATGATCATTTTTGCGTTAATCGCCGGACTTTTTGCGTACCGGGTGGTCACGCGGATTCCGGATTGGCAGAGTACGCTTACGCTCAACCGCGCTGCCGTGCAAGTTTCGGAAGGCAGCGCTCGTTCTCATTGCTTCTATGCAACAGGGCTTTATGAAGAAAAATATGTAAAAGAGAAAAACAAAGAAGAAAAGGAAAGATTGGTAACAGAAATGGAATATCACGTCAAGCGCTCGCTGGAAATAAACCCAAATTACGGCGCGGCGTTGATTATGAAATTCAATGTGGCAGCCGCCCGCTTTGACCTTGACCACCAACTCGACAAGTTTTTCCACGTAGTGGAAGATGTAGTCGAAAAAATACCCTACAACGCTACCTTTAGGAAAAACCTAGCTGCTTACCTGAAGTATCTTGATGGCTCAAACGCTGATAAGTACATGGCTTTTTGCTACCGTGTGGGCTATGAATTCTTTTGGAAAAAGAAAAACGACCCAAGCACCGCACTTTTCTTCCTTGAGTTCGCGCTAAATCGTCAATACGAAGACATTCGCACCCTAGAATCAATCGCAGAAATCAGCGAAGCAACGGGAAATGCTGCTCAGGCGGCAGAATTCAGGGCGCGAGCGAATGCGCAGAAATGAGTTTTGTGAATGGTCTATTGGTGATTGGTGATTGGTTAACTGGTGACTAATCCACCAATGAACCATTCACCGGTCCACCAATAAACCATTCACCAGTCCACAAATCCACAACAACTTGAAAGTCACCGACCATTTTCAAAAAGCAAAAGGAAAAACCCTGGTTTCCTTCGAGGTGCTCCCGCCCTTGAAAGGCGGCAGCATGCAGGCCATCTTCAACACCCTAGACGCGTTGATGGATTTCAAGCCGCCGTTTATTGACGTGACTTATCACCGCGAGGAGTTTATTTACAACAAACGACCCTCTGGCTATTACGAAAAAACGGCCATCCGCAAACGCCCCGGCACAGTGGGTATCTGCGCTGCGCTCATGCACCGCTACGGCGTGGATGCAGTGCCCCACCTTATCTGCGGGGGCTTTTCCGTGGAAGAAACAGAGAATGCCTTGATTGACCTCAACTTTTTGGGAATCAACAATGTACTGGCCTTGCGCGGCGATGCGCGGCAATTTGAAGACAAGTTCATCCCGCAAGCAGATGGTCATAAATACGCGCTTGACCTTGTGCGCCAAATTGTGGGGATGAACCAGGGGAAATACCTGGACCTCAACATTCAAAATGGAGAGCCGACCGATTTTTGTATCGGCATTGCTGGTTACCCGGAAAAACATTTTGAGGCCCCCAATTTTGCCAACGACCTGCTTTTCACCAAAGAAAAGGTAGATGCGGGCGCGGGTTACATCGTGACACAAATGTTTTTTGACAACAAAAGATACTTCGATTATTTGGATGCTTGCCGCGCTGCGGGCATTGAGGTGCCAATTGTACCCGGACTGAAACCGCTCACCAAAAAATACCAGTTGAATTCCATCCCGCGCAAGTTTTTCATCAACCTGCCAGATGCGTTTGTCCGCGAAGTGCAAAAAGCCAAAGACGATGAAGCGGTCAAGCAATTGGGCATCGAATGGTGCGCCCAGCAATCGAAAGAGCTCAAGGCCGCCGGGGTGCCTTGCTTGCATTACTATACCATGGGAGATACAGAGACGGTGAAGCAGATAGCGGGGGCGGTGGCGTAAGGAGATAGTGACTGCATTTGGAATTTTGTTAAAAAACCGGGCGTTTCGTTTGACAACGAAATGCCCGGTTTCAATTTGCCAGATACCGTTAGGGGATGTAGTTAGCTCGCAGCTCTCAGCGCACCACCGACAGCCCACGCACCACGACATCCCCCTCCTTGTCGGGCCAAAAACGTACAAAGTAAATACCCGGCACATATTGCGCCACTACTATTGGGTGCGCACCCTCCCCTGGCGCTATCCGCTGTTCCTCTATGAGCCGACCAGCCGCATCAAAAATACTCAGCAGGCCGCCCTGACAATCCGGCAACTCCACAGACGCAATGCTGCTCACCGGGTTGGGCCAGAGCGACAGGTAGGTGCCACACACAGGCGGCGGGGGAAGCGTGTCCTCCGGCGGCTGTGGGCCGTTGATGCCCAGGGTATCACAGGGCGAGCCGGGCAGGTCGTAGAGACGAAAGTGGGGAAAGTTGGGCGGAGAGAAAGAATGTGAAGTAGGAAATTCCAAACCCCGCTGCTCAAAGTCACAAGCCAAACCCAGCGAATCAGGATGGTGGATGACGTGGAAGAACCTGGTGCCGTTCGGTGTGCTCATGTAAATCTTTCCGTCCGGGGCAAGCATCATTTGATAAAAATTGGTGGGCAGGGGAGAAATATCCTTACCATGTAGGTATCCAAACCCGTCATATTGCGCTAGGTGCACCTTGCTGGAGAGAATGTCTTCAGCACGCATATCAAACTGGGTAAGGTTTATGCCCGATACTACATACAAGAAGCGACTGCTGGGAGAAAAGGCTACTCCGCAAGCATAGCTACTGAGAATATCTGTCCTGAAAACAAGGTCATCACAATGAAACACTGCTTTCATATTTCCCGAGCATCTGTCAAAATCAAAGACCTGCAAGCCGGTTTCCGGACTCATATTCGCATATTTTTTCCCATTGGGTGAAAACATGGCCTGTATGCCCCAGGTAGGATGGGCTACTGGATTTCCTATATCCTGAATGATTGGCTCACTGATACCTTCGGGCGAAAGCAAAAAGCTGTAGTACCTGCCCATATTGTATTTGGGCAACACAATCCACCAGTCCCGACCATTGGCATGACGAACGGAAGTAAGCATATCCAAAAAGGTGTCCTGATATACCTGGTGGTTTTTTTCTATCACTTCCCCAAGCCCATCATCTCCACTCATGTCTACTACGCTGTATTTAAGGTTTTCAATGTACCACAAACTCATCGTATCTGGCTTGTGGAGGTGTAGTAGCATATAACGTTTCGCTTTCCCGGGCCATGGCAAAATCAAGCAGCCCTGATGGGTTGGATAACCCAAATTGTCACCCTGACTAAAATAGCCAAGGCAGTTATATTTATACACTAACCCGCCCTCATTAATTTCAGCGCCATTTGCCATTTCCTCGTGATCCCTGTTTGCAATTGTACACCCATTGGTGTAAAAAAGGAGTTTCCCAACTGAGTCACAAATTCCAGCGATAGCACTAAAATCAAAAGGAATTGACATTGTATCGAGCCTTGGTGGTGTTTCTTGAAAATCAAGTTTGAAACCCCGGTTTATCGTCGGTGTCGAAATACTATTGTGGGTACCCAACATCCAAACATTGTCAAATTTGACTTGTGCCTCTGCCAACAATGGACAAAAAGAAAAAAGCAGTATTATGTACTTCATAGATTTACAGATTTTGAAGAGGCCTGGCTACCGCTTGCAGATCTGCAAGCGGCAACCATGCCAAAATTTGGAGAGACTTAGTGCGCAACGATGACTTTGTTAGTCGTCACGAAACCATTTTCATCTCGCCAAGCAAAAAAGTATAAGCCCGAAAGCCAATCGTTTGTAGGAACCCACAAGGTGTTCTCCTCTACTTTTCCCTTACGGAAGGGCCGGCCGGTTGCATCAGAAACAAACCATTCTCCGAGGGAATTTTCCGGGAAGTCTATTTGCATATAGTCCTTTGCTGGATTTGGCGTAATCCGGATGGTTTGAGCGGTGTTTATTCGACTTTTTGAATCATCATAGTAAGTTACCGCACAACCATCGTCCCAATCTTTGTCGCTGTAATCAATGCCTTCCTCGTGCATCAGCCACTGCGGTGCCCGGCGTACGCTGATGCCGCCCAGGGAGGGGCATTGGGCCGCTATTTGACGCAGGCGAACAAAGTCTGTTTCTACCAGGGAATCGCCTTTTGCAGCGCGAATCGCGAAAACAAGAATATCCTTTAGGTTGTCCTCGTAAGGCATGGTTTCCGGGAGCGCATTGGCACAAGTGAGCGCGGTATCCAAACCGTGCTTCAGAATTGTATCAGCCTGCGTACGAAGTAGTTCCAGATTGGCTGCTGCAGAATCGAGCTGCGCGAAAGCGGTTGCCCGTTGTTGCGCTATGGTAAGGTCGTATGTTGTTGAGTCTTGCGCCTGTTGTTCGTCAAGAGAATCTATTTGGCTGTTAATCACCTGAATTTGTGCCGAAGCCGAAGCAAATTGACTGTCCTGTGAAGATGTCATGGAATATGCCTGGTCAAACAGGTGTTCGGCATGTGCAAAACGATACGGGGAGCTATTGCTCGTTTGATTGTCGTCCAGGTAATCGCTCGCACTTGCGCTGCTGACAAGCAGTTCGGGCAATTGTAAGAGCTTGTAAAGCAAACGTTGACGGGTATCCCAGTTTTTGGCGGTAGTGTCTGGCTCAATCACCTCATCAATAAAGTCTTGCTCGTAGTCGCTGATGTAACCGCCTTGGTCTCCGGACCCGCAAACTGCATTTGAACCAGCTTTGTCTTCAAACCAATCTTGTGGGTCTACAGATGGCGGCACATCATTGGTAATTGCATTGTTTGCATCATAGAAGAATTGAAACGGTGCAGACGCTGCGTTGTACCTCGCTCCCAAGTTAAAATACGAGCCAGCCGTCCATATATTTTCATGTCGGTCCTGTTTAGGCATTGTATTCCCGGCCTCACAATAAAGCCCATAAGCCGCCGTACCCATGCTGTTTTTGACCATTCTCGTGCTGGTTAAGGAGCCCCTGCATTCTATGCCCTTATGGGTAGCCGTTGTACTGTTTTCGCAAAGAAACACTGATAGCGGGTTGTTTTCCATGAAAATACCTGCCCGGAGATATGACTTGTCATTTAGTAAAGTGGAACTGACCGTATTTCCCGTTATGAAGTGAAAACCATCCATCAAGTCATTGGCAATAATGCCCCGAGATAGAAGGCCCGAGAGGGCTTGAGAAGGGTTTGAATTAGGGTCCCAGGTTAGGTCTTGGTTGTTCACGATCTGGTAGTTCCTGCCTTTCCCCGAGACACGAATACCGTTGACTCTTGGCCATGTCCGATCAATATCTATAGGATTATCGCTGATCGACGTGATGTCGGTGGCAGATACTTTTCCATGGACATCTATCATCACCATTGCTTTGTATTTGATGTGAGTCCCACTACTCTCTATCCCATTCCGACTAATGAACACATTGGTGTTTTCTGGTCCGCTGGGCGGTCTTTCTATATAAATGGCGGATACAGGAAATGCAACGTTCATGTCGAACTTGTTCATTATAATATGAATCGGCGCACTTAATGCAATGCTTTGTGCACATCGTATGCCATAAAGTGTGGGGTTATCAAATAACGCCCTCCTTACTGAAAGGCTACGAGTATTTCTAGAGATAATACCAGAGTTTTCCGGGATTTGAAAAACACAATTGAATGTACCTGTTCCCCCAACATTTAGATTAGATTGCCAGGAGAATATCCCAGTACCATCTAGCGTGTCTGTTATTATAGGATCGCTTAATTGACTTTTTAAAGTCATATTGGCTATGGTCACAGTGGAAGAATAATTCCAAATCCCAAAACGATAGTCTTCAATCTTATTTCTTTGGGAAGCACCTGCGGCCAAGTCCACTGTAGATGATGTTATCCAAATACCCCTATGTAGTTTTGATCCTGAATAACTGTATCCTGGAGGTGGAGGTAATATTGTGGCAGGATTTTGTTTGGCAATTATATTGTCTGAAAACAACGTTGGTTGGAAAAAAGTGTGGCTGAAAATCCCAATACCATACATATTATTGTACAATTCGCATCGCAACATCGAATTAGCAGTTCCGTGGGCAGTGCTGGTAAAATTGAGCCCAATCCAGGCATCACGCAAGACGACTTCGGTAAAGTTAATTGATGCACGAGATTGGATAGCGATGCCTCGCCACATTTTAGGTGTAGTTACGGATCTGCAGCCTCTAAACTCTGTAAAGTTGTTTGCGGTAAGTACAACACCATTTCCCTCCACTTTTATAGAAGCCCCAGCCCCCATAATAAACTCTAGATTATTGAAAGTGATAGACTGGTCAACAGTGAGCATTCCAGTTACGCCAATTATCGAACCCGCTGGCCAAGAAGCTCCTGGGGCGAATAAGGTAGAAATACTCACACTCGTGATGGAGTCTGTAACATTCATCCCACAGAAAGTTTGCGCCCTCATTCCATTTGGTAAAAAGAAGGTCATTAAAAGCATAACAATGTAAAAGCTAACGCTCGCGTTGGAGCGTTGGAGCGTTGGAGCGTTGGAGCGTTGGAGCGTTGGAGCGTTGGAGCGTTGGAGCGTTGGAGCGTT
>ENA-ORBV01002264-ORBV01002264.1-microbial-mat-metagenome-genome-assembly--contig:-NODE-2264-length-40953-cov-43.131838_pt1 | contig 40953 bp, 43 predicted proteins | sample MGYA00237777_ERZ505514 | MGnify/ENA primary metagenome ERZ505514 (study PRJEB26160, sample SAMN06269048) | microbial mat metagenome | isolation source: Oligotrophic lake microbial mat | place... | reverse complement strand
TCTCTTCAAAGATTTTTCCACCCCACAAACTCTGCGAACTCTGCCCCTCTGCGGGCAATTCGTTTACCTAACCCCTTCGTAAAACACATTTACCCTTTACTTTTAATTACTACCCAAATCTCTTCAAAGATTTTTCCACCCCACAAACTCTGCGAACTCTGCCCCTCTGCGGGCAATTCGTTTACCTAACCCCTTGCCGGAAATTGACAAAAATCATCATTTAATTTGATGTAAGTCACTGATTGAAATTTCCTATCGTCGCACTTTTACATCAACAAACAAAAACAAAAACAAAAACTATGAACTTCAATCCAAATTTAAAATTCGACGAAATAATTGTCAGATATGGCATTATGATAGTACTGGGAATTATCGGTGGTATGCTCCACAATTATTGGTTTGTAATACCGGTTATGGCAATATTTTTAACCGCTATTTTAGGATGGTGCCCTGTGAAAGCCTATTTCACCGCTAAAAGAGAAAAATCAAACACAAAAGATAATGCGTTTTTGCAACATAAAGCAGCGCATTAATAAAAAAAATATTGATGACCGTAATGGTTGTCTTTTCTTTGAGTATGCCTGAATAAATAATCCGCCACCCGGCGGATTATTTTTTTGTACAATTTTGTTTTACTTTACCTCCCATTATGGATATTTCGTACATACTCAATATTCTGGGTGAGGACAGAGAGCTGTATTCCAATGCAGTTGCTCCACCCATTTTTCAGACCAGCAATTTTGCATTTAAAACCGTTGCCGATTTCCGGCTCGCAACAAAAAATGAATTGCTTAGCCATTTGTATACCCGTGGAAATAATCCCACAACTGAAATAGTGCGCAAAAAAATTGCAGCACTGGAAGGCACCGATGATTGTTTGCTTTTTTCAAGTGGAGTTGCCGCAATTTCAGCAGCAATTTTTCACTCCGTTAAAGCAGGAGATCATATTATTTGTGTGGAAAGTCCTTACAGTTGGACCGAATATTTATTAAAACATATTTTACCCGGATATGGAATAACAACAACCTTTGTTGATGGCAAGTCCACACAGGAAATTGAAAATGCAATACAGATTAATACCAAATTAATTTTTTTGGAAAGTCCCAATACCTTTTGGTTCGATTTGCAGGACATTAAATCAATATGTGAGATTGCCAGATCAAAAAATATTATTACAGCAATAGATAATAGTTATTGCACGCCGTTATATCAACAACCACATCTTTTAGGTGTTGATCTTGTTTGTCATACAGCTACAAAATATTTAGCGGGACACAGTGATGTTTTAGCCGGAGTTGTTTGCGGAAATACGGAACATATAAATAGTATTTTTAAAAATGAATATATGACCTATGGAGCAGTACTTTCTCCCAATGATGCATGGTTATTATTAAGAGGATTAAGAACTTTGCCATTGCGTTTGGAGAAAAGCGTTTCCAATGCTGAAAAATTAATTGCGTGGATGGAAAAACATCCCAAAATAGAAAAGATCATTTATCCATACCATCCTGCACATCCGCAGTTTGAACTTGCAAAAAAACAAATGAAACGCGGTGGTGGATTATTTGCCGTTTTATTAAAAACGCAGGACAAACAAAAAATAGAATCCTTTTGTGATAATCTCAAACGATTTTTACTCGCAGTAAGTTGGGGCGGATATGAATCGCTTGTTTTTCCTGCCTGCATCAAAGAAAGCGGAACATATCCGGTTAATTTTGTACGTTTTTATACCGGACTGGAGGAAGTTGAGGTATTAATAGAAGATATTGAACAGGCATTGGAGTTTGTGTAATATTATACTATTGATGCTGTTATATAATTGCATCAAATAATAACACACCTTAAATTGAATCAGTCTCAGTATGGGATTGAAAATTGACTATTATTATCATGCATGTAAATAAAATTTTTATTTTGTAATGGAAAGATTATTTTACTTTAGATAAATTATTAGTATTGCTTCATAAAACTTTGTGCCCTTTGCGAGAAAAAAGGTATCACGCAAAGGAACAGCCAAAATAAATTTCATTTTTTTTAACCCATCCTACATCTTTGCGACTTTGCGAGAAAAAAATAAAAAAGATTGCACGCAAAGTCGCAAAGACGCAAAGGAACAGCCAAAATAAATTTCATTTTTTTTAACCCATCCTACATCTTTGCGACTTTGCGAGAAAAAAAAAGGTTTCACGCAAAGACGCAAAGACGCAAAGGAACAGCCAAAATAAATTTCATTTTTTTTACCCATCCTACATCTTTGCGACTTTGCGACTTTGCGAGAAAAAAATAAAAAAGATTGCACGCAAAGGCGCAAAGACGCCATTAATTTAATCCTCTATGTGCTTTGTGAAAAAAAAGTTTCCACGGAGACACAATGCGCACGAAGAGAATAAACTTGAAATAAAATATCGCTTCAATTAATGCAAAACTCTGTGTGCTTTTAATATTAGTGGTCTAAGGGTGTGCACCTTACGTATTCTTGTTGCCTACTTTCCCAAAAGAAAACATCTTCAAATACACAATAGTCAAAAACGCAGCAAATAAAATTGCTATTGACAACATTTGCATCACATTATAAGTATTGGAAATAATAGCCATAAACTCTCGGAAAAGGTTTCCGGGTTGTGTTACAATTTCCCAACTGTTCCAACGAGCATATCTTCCAAAATAAATTCCGATGCCGCCGACAAAAAATGTGGAAAAAACAATAAAAATATTTACTAGTGGATTTTTTCTGAAAGCAAATCGCACATGTATCTTTTTTAAAGAATAGAAACACAATAATAAACCGCACCAGGCAAAGGAGAGCAGCATGATGAGATCATACCACATTGGCATAGAGGGAAATTCTGACAAGTGATAAATATCTGTTATCATATACGCCGCATTGGGGAAAAATATCAGCCATAAAAAAAACAGGATCATTTTTCCGAAGGTGTTTTTCTTTTTTGGAATTTTAATCAGGTAATGTGCGAAAATATACGGCAGCCATGCAAGTATTAAATTAATTCCCATGAACCTATATTCAAAGGTGCCGGTGTAAACCATACGCACTATTAAAACCGCGAAACAAAAGAGCGACAAAAGCGGCAAATATAATTTTTCTTCGCTCAGAATTACTTTTTGGGAAAGATGAACAATCTTCATAATTAAAATATTTTCGGAATAAAAATAATAACACCAATAATTACAGCCATGATCACACAAAAAAATACTGCTCCTGCTGCAATATCCTTAACATCGCGAATACCCGCATGTTTTTCAGGTTGAACGATATCACTCAATTTTTCTACCGCAGTATTTAAAGCCTCAGAACCAATTACCAATGCAAAAGCGATACATAACAATATCCATTCTGTTCCGGAAACCTTAAAATAAAATCCACCCAAAACAACCAGCAACATAATAATCAAATGCAATTTTGCATGCCGCTCTTTTGCGAAAAAAATGATAAGTCCACGAATGGCATCTCCAAAACTTTTTATTTCTTTGCTCATCATTTTCTTCCTTTAATTTTATTGGACAAGGTATCTGAATTTTTCTTCGGTTCCTTAAAAGTATAATATCCCATTATTCCCAGATGATTCGAAGATGTTTGTTCCAGCGTGCTGAATTTTTCACAAAACAATAACGGCGAATGAAAAATATAATCTATCGGAATTTGCACAGGCGATTGTGCCGGATAAGTTCCAGAAAGATCTTTTCTGCTGTCTTTTAAATTTGTTTCTTTTAATAATGACTCAATCTGATTACTCCAGGGCGCTGCATTCATATCACCCATTAATATTAACGGTCCCACCGTTTTATTTGCATACTCTGTTATAAACTTAAATTGTTTGATCTGGTTTTGAAAATCCTTTTCATTGGTAGGTGTACTGGTTGTTGCAGAAATGAAATTAAATTCTTTGCCATTTATATTGATCTTTCCAACCAACATTGGAAATTCACGTTCAATAATTACCTTTCCACTATCAATAGGATACTTTGAATACAGCGCAAGTCCAAATCCCTTTATACTTAAATCACTCAAACAATAAGGATATTTTTTGCGCATAATTGTATCGATAGCCTGCAACGAATTTTCTTTGAGTTCCTGCATGGAAACGATATCTGCATTGGAATTTAATGCAGCTTCTGCAACAGCACTAATGCGTTTATTATTTTCCTTCACATTAAAATGCAAAACAGAAAAATCCGATTCTAAAACCTGATTATTCATTAGATTTTCCTCCAATGGTGTTTTCTCTGCAGTTTTAAAATAAGGCCATATACCGGGAGCTAAAATGAGCAGTGCAATTACGCCAGAAGAAACCAAAAAATTATTTCCTCTTATAAAAAAGAAAGTGATGAATACTACCAAAAAAACTGCATAAGGAATTCGCAGAGAATCAAGTGCCGATATAAACCATGCCGGTTCTGTTACCAAAATTATACTGCCGATTATAAGTACTCCCCCTAACACCAAACGCCAGGTGTAGCGGTCCACAAACCGTCGCAACAGATCAAAAAAGGAATTTATTTTTTCGGCGAAACCCATAATATGCAAAGATATACAAAAGAACTTTGAATTACAAAGTAAGTTATTTAATTTGTTAAATTCTTTTCCGGAGGAGCTGTTCCAAAGCGTTTAGATGGTTTTCAAAGGCCTTTTTTCCCTCCGGGGTAACTTTATAGGTGGTTCTGGGCTTTTTGCCTACAAATTCCTTTTTAACCTCGAGAAAAGCCGTTTTTTCCAATGCGGAAATATGACTTGCAAGATTTCCATCAGTTATATCGAGCAGCGTTTTGAGGGTGTTGAATTCCACCCATTCGTTTACTACCAGAATACTCATTATACCAAGTCGTATCCTGTTTTCAAACTCCTTATTTAAATTGGCTATTATTTCTTTCATCTTTCATAGCGGAAATACATTACCGCTCCATAAACTATGTGTAAAATACCGAACCCCAACGACCAAAAAATGAGTGAATAACCGGGAATTGCCATTGCTATAAGCCCTAAAATTATTTCCGTGATCCCCAGATATCTTATTTCAAACAAGGTGAATTTACTCGCATTTAAGAGGGCGAGACCATAAAAAACCAAAGTGGCCGGAGCAATCAATAAATATAAATTATAATAGAACAGAAAAAGACAAAAAACACCACCAGCAGCCAGTGGAATAATTAAATTTATAAAGGTTAATTCTGCAGCCTTGTTCCAAACCGGAAGGTTTTGTAGGCGGGCTTTTCGCATTGCAAAATAAGTTGCGCTTGTAATTGCAAGAACTAAAACTATTCCCGCATCCAACACCAGGAACAAAAGATCTTTGAGCTCTATTGTTGTGATATTGTTCATGGTGTACATGGATGTTTCCAGATTATTCTGAATATACCACCATGCCATCACTGCTCCTGCTAGAGCAATAATACCGGCACTTACACCCGATAAACCACTAAGAGAAATAAATCGCGACGACTTTTCCATCATCGACCTGATTTCTTTCAGATCATCAATATAGTTTTCGTTTTGTTTTTCAGACATAATAAAGCGCTTTGGTTTACAAAGTTAATTCATTGTTTTCAAAATCTGTAATGGAGGGTAACCCAGTTTTTTGGTAACGTATTTTTTACGTATTAAACCTAATTTTCGGCCTATCATTTTCTTAAATCATTGTAAATCAGTTCATTTTCAAATTGATTTTTTGGGTTAAATTTGAGCCTCCATAAAAATTACTGAAAATGTATTTCAACTCCTCAACACGAAACTTAACCGTTGCCATTTTGCTGCTATTTTGCAGTAGATTAAGTTTTGCCCAGTTGCAATGCGACAACGACACATCCTATTTAAAATCATTAATTGACCTTCAATTCGGCACCTATCTTGGATTTCAGGGTGGACTTTATCCCGATGGTTATAATACCATGCCCTATGCCCACTTTGCAGATGGAATGAATATAAGCAGACAGGTTCTTCCTCTTGATACATTAGGCAATTTAGATCTATTGGATGGCAAGGCTGGGTTTATTTGTATGGGCGCCTCTACAGCGGGAAATGCCTTCAACCATTTTAAATCGGTGGCTGAAGCGGATCCTACTGTAAACCCATGTTTGCGATTTGTAAATGCAGCATTAGGTGCAAAAGGTTTGGAAGTTATGATCGATACTGTTGTTAATTCCTGGTATTGGGATGATAATGTTATGGTGGATATTGAGGATGCAAATATCTCAAGATATCAGGTTCAGGTAATTTGGATAATGGTAACTTCCAGAATTGATACTGTAATGTTGTGGCCTTTTCAGCCGAGAACTGTTACTGATAAATTTGAAGCGTTAATGCCTATACTGCTTGCCAAATTTCCAAATCTTAAACAAGTATATGCAAGTGGTTTTGGTTATGGTGGTTACGCGGATCCTACAAAGGAGTTTTATGATATGATAGTGGAACCATCCTCTTATTGGAACAACTGGAGTATAAAATTTTTGGTGGAACGACAAATAGACGGAGATCCGGATCTTAAATATATTGCTCCGGACCGTAAATCGCCCTGGATAGGCTGGGGCCCACATATTTGGGCGGATGGAATAAGAAAAAATGTTGTTGATGGGCTGTATTGGTATTGCGCAGTTGACTACAAACCTGATGGAGGTGGTTATCACCTTTCAAATGAGGGAAAAGATAAGGCCGGCGAATTAATTTATGATTTCTTTAAAAATTCAACAATCGCTGCCGATTGGTTTAGATACAATGCGAGATGGATAGCCTGTGATCCGGATTTCCGGTATTCTGAAACCGATAAAAGTGCCATACCGGAATTAAAATTATACCCGAATCCTAATGCAGGGGAAGCTTTTCTGGAGATAAAAAATATGGAACCGGGAACACTCGACCTTAAAATTTTAAATGCCATGGGACAAATGGTATATACACATACAACAACGGTATCCGAAAATTATTACATCCATGAACTAGCGTTAATTGATTTACCTGTTGGCATGTATACTATCCTAATTAACACAAAAAGCAACTGTAATACGCTGCAATTCCTGATTCAATAAAAAAAGAGGCTGACTCTGTATATTTAAAGCAGCTTTGTAAAAGTTGATGAAAACATTATCTTTGGCAACAAATAACGCTTAAACAAAAAAACCATGAGAAAAAATATTACACTAACTATCGTTTTTCTTGCTTTGATCAGTGTGAAATCCCTGATTGCTCAAGTAAATTGTGAAAACGACTCTACGGGATTAATCCCAATTCAAGATCTTGGAACAGATTTTTATTTAGGCACCTACCAGGGTGGCATGTATCCTGCCGGACTGAATGTTCCACCCATAGGACACCTAAAGAAAGGACTTGGTATTGTCAAAAAATTAAAACCGCTCGATACTTTAGGAAATATAAATTACGCAACAGGTAAGATAGTGCTAGCGGGTTTTGGAGCGTCTACTGTTGGCGGACCGTTTAACCACATGATACAACTTTCCAAAGATGACCTGTCGTTGAATCCTTGTATGAAAGCAGTTAATGCTGCCAATGGTTCTGATGGATTAGAGGAACTAACTGTAGATAATGTTGACTATTGGGAATATATTAGATTGTATAAACTAGGTGAAAAAGGGTTAACTCCAATTCAGGTTCAGGTTGCCTGGTTGATGCACAGTTCCAGAATTGATTCCAATTCTTCTGATACAGGTCCATTTATTGATTCATTGGTGTACCGAATGAAAGTTGCCTTACAGGCCATGCAGATAATCTACCCGAATTTGAAAGTTGTATTTATCAGCGGTTTCCCTTATGGCGGATACGCAGACACCATGAAGGTTTTATATCATGTAATTGCTGAACCTTCAAGTTATAACCACAATTTTGCAGTTAAAAAATTAATCACAGCGCAAATCACCGGCGACCCTTCTCTGCGTTATCAGTCACCGGGTAAATTAGTGCCCTATCTTGTTTGGGGACCCCCACTATGGGCTGATGGCATGAATCCAAATGAATATTCAGGTTTGACATGGAACTGCGAAACAGAATTTACACCGGATGGAGGTGGTTATCATTTGACAAATCTCGGGAAAGATAAATTTGGTGATATTTTAATTGATTTTTTTAAAACAGACACCTTAGCAAAAGGATGGTATCTTGACGGTCCAAAATGGGCTACCTGCGGTACCGGCAGAAATGCTGACGGAAGTATTATTACCCCTAAAGATGTATTAATTGATAAAGATGCCGTTACAATTTATCCAAATCCTTCTTCGGGTGAATTTTATGTTGATTTTAATGAAGTTTTAACTTCTGACATTAATATTAAAGTTTTGAATAATATTGGCGAGGTAGTTTATTTTGATAATTATCATTCTGTTACTCCTTACTCCGGTTATCGATTTAATCTTTCCGGAAAACCAAATGGTATATATTATTTTGAAGTTGTGATAAACGATCAAATATTTACACAACCTGTCATACTGAATAAATAAAATGAATAAAACAGGACAAAAACCTGTGCTAAAATATCATCAGTTAAAAAGGATAAGTGTTATTGCATTTATCCTTTTTAATTTTACAGTTTCTGCACAAATAAACTGTGAAAATGATAGCACTTTGCTCGAACCTTTAGTTGACCTGCAAAGTGATTCCTATTTGGGTTATCAAGGAGGTTTATATCCGGGGGGATTTAATGAAATGCCTGCCGCACATGCTGATTCCGGAATTGTTATTGCTCAATCCCTTATTCCGATAAATTTTGATGGGGAAGAAGATACTATTTATGGGAAAACAGTAATGCTGGGATTAGGCCCTATATCAGCCGGGAAATCATTTAATAAATTTATTGCACAATATAATGATGCCGGATACTTTGATTCCTGTTTCCGTATTGTAAATGGATGTTTGGATGATTTTGGTTTAGAACAAATGATTGATGAAGATGCAGGAGATACGTATTGGAAAGATGTAAATGATTATTTACAAGCCGCTGATCTGAAAAAGAAACAAGTACGTATTGTTTGGGTAATGACAACTTCGTTTGAGGATACCGTTACAACCATGCCCGCTTATGTTGATTCGCTTACTGCAAAATATATTGCTCTGATAAGAGAATTAAAAACACAATTCATTAATCTCAAATTAATTTATATATCCGGATTACAATTTGGGGGATATGCTGATCTGTCGGCAGAACACATTAATGCATTTGCCGAACCTGCACCTTATTTTAACGATTTTGCGATAAAGGGAGCAATAACTGCACAATTAAATGGAGATACACTTTTAAATTATTCAGGTGTTGATGCTCCTGCAGCATGGGTTGCCTGGGGACCAAATTTTTGGGCCGACGGAAGAAACCTCAGAGATTATGATGAACTGCGATGGTTATGTCCGGGCGACTACGATGTAAGCAACAATGGAATGGTTTTATCGGGAACCGGAAATCAAAAAATTGCAGATAGATTATTTGAATTTTTTACTACAGACGCTACAGCAACACCATGGATATTTGGTCTGCCTTATGATTGTTTTACAGAAATAGAAGAGGAAGATTCCGTAATTATTGAAATTCCACGAGAGGAGCTTGTTTACATAACGCAAAATCCAGTTAAAGGAGTTATAAAATTTATTATCAATCTCGAAACAAATGAAAAGGCATCGATATTTGTTTTTAATGCACTCGGACAGCAAGTTGTAGAAGGAACCGTATCCAAAATTGAGCCCGATAAAATTTTTGACATTAAACTCACCGATCATCCGAGCGGAGTGTATTTTCTTTCTGTGTTTATTGAAGGAAAAGTTTATAATATACCGTTTTATTTGAGCCCTTGAGATGGGGGATGAGTAATGAATGATGAGTTATGAGTAATGAGTTTTGAGTGATGAGTGATGAGTAATGAGTGATGAGTGATGAGTAATGAGTTTTGGTTATAGTAAGCCGGATTATTTTAATCCTGACTAATGGCTCTTGACAATTTGGTGAATGGTGAATGGTGAGTGGTGAGTTTAATCTGAGAAGAAAGTACTCTCACGATTCACGCCTCACAATTCACAAAATGAGTAATGAGTGATGAGTGATGAGTATAATCTGAGAAGAAATTACTCTCACGATTCACGCCTCACGATTCACAAAATGAGTAATGAGTGATGAGTAATGAGTTTAATCTGAGAAGAAAGTACTCTCACGATTCACGCCTCACGATTCACAAAATGAGTAATGAGTTTGATCTGAGTAGGAACAAAATCACGATTCACGCCTCACGATTTACGAAAGTTGGTGAGTGGTGAGCGGTGAGTGGTGAGTATCTTCATGTTAGCCTGACACTTTTACTCCTTGTTAAGGCGGATGTACAAATTATTAAATTGACAATTAACAAATTGAAAATCTTTTTTTCATTCAATTAAAACTATCCCAACCCTGCGCTTTCAGTTTAAATAAATTATCGTTTTTAGTTTTAATAAAAGTACCATTTTGTTTTGGAACAATTTTTCCTATGATGGAGATATTATTATTGCGTGCAATTTTCTCTGCATCTTTTGCATTTATAGTAAAAAGTAATTCATAATCCTCGCCACCATTTAATGCGCAAATTGTTGGATCTAAATTAAACTTAGCTGCCTGTCCAATAGACTCCTCCGACATTGGGATTTGATTTTCATAAATAATTGCACCGCAATCGCTTTTATCGCAGATATGCAATATCTCTGACGATAAACCATCCGACACATCTATCATTGCAGTGGGTATTATATCATTATCTTTAAAAAATTGAATAATATCTTTTCGCGCTTCGGGTTTTAAAAATTTACCGATAAGATGTTTTTTATTTTCCAGATCAGGTTGTATGCCCGGATTTTCGAGATATATTTTTTTCTCTCTTTCCAACATTTGTAATCCTAAATATGCAGCGCCAAGATCTCCGCTTACACAAATAAGATCCTCTTCTTTTGCTCCGCTTCGATAAACAATTTCCCCTTCATTTGCATCGCCGATAGCTGTAACGGAAATAATAAGTCCTTTAATACTTGTAGTAGTATCTCCCCCAACCAGATCAACTCCATAATATTCGCAGGCATGAAAAATTCCTTCATATAATTCTTCCAGCGCTTCCACAGAAAATCTGTTTGAAATTGCAAGGGAAACGGTAACCTGATTCGGTGTTGCATTCATAGCATATATATCGCTAACATTTACTGCTATACATTTATATCCGAGATGTAAAAGTGGCGTGTACATCATATCAAAATGCACTCCTTCCACTAACATATCTGTTGTAACTACCGTCAATTTTCCCGCATTGTCAATTATGGCTGCGTCATCGCCAATTCCTTTTACCGTTGAAATATTATTTATCTCAAAATTTTTGGTCAGTTGGTCAATCAGCTTAAATTCTCCTAAAGAGGATATTTCGGTTCTGTCGTTTTGTTCGTCCATTATAAAAAAGTCTTTTTCTTTCGATCTTCCTTGCAAAATTGCATAAAGATTTAACAAAATGTTATTCTTCGCGTTATCTTAGTGTTTTGAGGCCGGTTTGGCACCACACCACAAGCAAAAAACGACGTATGAAACCAGACATTAAAATAAATGCCCCACTAGAAACATTTTACAAGTGGGAAAAATTACAGCCGGAAAAATTATACCTCCGACAGCCCATTAATGGCATTTGGCACAACTATACCTGGTCGCAGTGCGGCGATCAGATAAGACGTATGGCTTCTTACTTAAAATCGCTCAATTATGAACCCGGAACCCGTATTGCGATACTTTCCAAAAACTGCGTCCACTGGATGCTCAGCGATTATGCCATCTGGATGGCAGGTTATGTTTCCGTTCCGATGTATCCAAATATGTCGCCAGGCACCGTTAAACAGATCCTTTTACACAGTGAAAGTAAATTGTTATTTGTAGGCAAATTGGATGACTGGACCTATTTAAAACCCGGCATTCCTGAAAATTTACCTTGTATCGCTTATCCTTTTTATGGAATAACCGAATTTAAAAACTGGGATGATATCATAACAGCACAGGAACCGATATCCGACAATCCAGTATACCCGATTGAAAACCTGTGTTCCATTATGTACACAAGTGGAACCACGGGAGTTCCAAAAGGGGTAATGCATTCCTTTTACAATTTTGCCTTTGCAGCAGAAAATGCATTTCCAACATTAGGGGTAGATAATACGGCATCGTTTTTCTCTTATTTACCAATGTGTCATATTGCAGAGCGTTTATTAATTGAGATAGGCAGTTTATACACAGGAGGTCAGGTTTCCTTTGCGGAAAGTTTGGAAACATTCCCTAAAAACTTACAAGAAACATCTCCCACACTTTTTTTAGCGGTTCCGCGTATTTGGTCAAAATTTCAGGAAAAAATTCTCGAGAAAATGCCGCAGAAAAAACTGGAACTCTATTTAAAAATTCCTTTGCTGAAAAACATCGTGAAAAAGAAAATAAAAGCGGCGCTTGGACTAACAAAAGCAGACCAATGTTTTTCAGGTGCTGCACCAATTCCGGTTGATCTTATTAATTGGTTCTGGAAATTGGATATCAAAATTCAACAGGCATATGCAATGACGGAAGATTGTTGTTATAGTCACACGAATTTAAAGGATAAAAACAGGATTGGAAGCGTTGGTTTGCGGTTTCCTTATGTGGATATTAAATTTAGTGAACAGGGTGAAATTTTAATTAAACATGCAGGATTAATGTTAGGTTATTATAAGGAAGATGTTTTGTCGAAGGAGGCATTTACAGAAGATGGATATTTTAAAACCGGAGATAAAGGTGCAGTAGATACCGATGGATTTTTAACAATAACCGGTAGAGTAAAAGAATTATTTAAAACAAGTAAGGGCAAATATGTAGCTCCTATGCCTATAGAAATGAAATTTTCTTCCAATACGGATATTGGTCAGGCATTGGTGGTAGGGTATGCTATGCCGCAGCCAATTGTTTTGGTTACCCTTTCAGAACTTGGTAGAAAAAAATCTAAAGAGGAAATTGAAAAAAGTTTATTGAATTCAAAAAGTGATGTCAACAATACTTTAGATTCTTTTGAAAAAATTGAAAAGGTAGTTGTAATAGAAAATGAATGGACAATTCTGAACGACCTTTTAACTCCTTCAATGAAAATAAAACGCAATGAAGTAGAAAAACTTTTTCAAACTGATTATGAAAAATGGTTTGATATGAAACCTGATGTAATCTGGCAATAATAGATCCCTTAAACCCGGAATATTCAATGGAAGTAGCAATAAATCGTAGTTGGTAATAAAATCAGATATTTCAAGCCAATAACATGCGATTTCCAATTGTTTGCTATTCAGGGTAAACCCAACTAAATCAATAGGTTAGTTAATTTTTATAGGTCTATTGATTAATTTGGGTTAAATGAATACAAAAGTTTAAATTCACCTTTAAATTTAAATGTATGCAATTTTTTTACAAATTATTTCTACAGGAAAAACAGCCCACTACTTTTAAAGAAATTATTTATTGGTGGGGCGAACGCCGTTTGGCTTTTAATCTTGTTATCGGGGTTTCGGGGTTATTGAGTATACTCGTCTGCTGGATTGCAGGTTTTGAAATGGATATCATCAAACTGTGCATCATTGCCTTTACTTATGGCATTGCTGCAAATATAATATATACCAGCAGCTGGATCGCAGAGTATCTTCTCCGAAAAGCCAATAATTTTGATTCACAAATAAAATATATTGGACCGGTATTTTTTGCGATGGGTTTAGCCATCTCTATATTACTCACTTTTTTTGGGGGGTTATTAGTGGGATATTTAGGTCTTTTCGGTTACAGCGGAGTAGATTGAACCAATAAAATTAAATTTTATTTTTTTTATTAACCATAAATAACGATCTACATTTCAGCATGCGCTATTGCTGCAATACTAACTTTAACACCTTCAATATTGGTGAGTGACACGGCACAGGATTCCAAAGTTGAACCGGTTGTAATAACATCATCAACAATTAAAATATGTTTATTGCGAATAAGTTCAATATCACCGGGTTCGAAAATAGATTTCACATTTTCCCATCGTTCGAGTCGCGATTTTTTGGTTTGCGTATCAGTATATACCTTTCGCTGCAAAATTTCCGAATTAAAAGGTATTGATAAAACTTCGCTCAACCCTTCACCAATAACAGCGCTTTGATTATAACCACGTTTTTTTTCTTTGTCTTTATGTAAAGGCACAGCAGTAATAAAATCAACTTCAGGAAATAAATGAAATTGTTTTATTTGGTATCCCAATAAATTACCCAAACGCAAACCAACATCTTTTCTGCCCTTATATTTTAAGGCATGCATTAAATGCTGAATACGACCCGATTTATGAAAATGATAAAGTGCCATAGCTCTTTCTACAGGAACTTTTCCCCAAAACTTTTTTGCAATGGGATTGTCGGCATATTCGGCATGATCGGTTTTGGGCAAACTAATCTGGCATTTGATACAAATAATTTTTTCGTTTTTGTTGAGCGGCGCACTACAGGCAAGACATAAGTTGGGATAAATAACGTCGCACATTTCGTTAAACATTTTTAAGGGAAACATATAGAGAGATTATTTGGTTACATAAGCGATGGTTTTGCAGAAACAATTAAATAATAAATTAGGGTTAAAAAAAACCTGGCAGAAAAACATACATCAAAATTTCAACATCATAGATCCATAGCGGCTAACATTTTTTTTAAAGGAAATAAACTATATAAATTTAATTAATAAATTCCTATTTCCAAATAATTATCAGGAAATTTATCCGTGCGGAAATAATAATCGGGTAGAGTGTTGTATATATTAAAAATCAAAATTCGGTGCTAACGATAATACCGTTGATAAATGCAAATTCCAGGAGTTACAAAGTACTAACTCCACAAATTTTAAATCCAACCCAAAACATTTATTTAATTTTATCGCCTGCAAGAACAGGAAAAAGATCTTCCAGCGAGGCCACAAATTCATGAAATGCTTTATCCTGTCTTATTTCCGGTCGCCATGCGAGGCCAAGTTCAACCATATTATAGAAATGTTGAATACTTGCTCCACCGGTTAACTCTCCTTTATTATCGCGGTTTTTACCTACAAGCCAAATTGCATCTGAAATTGCTGCTGCAGATATAATATCGTGCGTTACAACTATGATAGTAATATATTCGTCGGATGCGGCAAGTTCGATAATACTATTACAAACTTCATTTTTTGCTTTTGGATCAAGTCCTGAAAATGGTTCATCCATTAAAAGAATATTAGTACTGCACAATAATTGTTGTGCTATGGCTACGCGTTGTCTTTGTCCGCCGGATAATTGCACAGGGTATTTTCTCGCGTGTTCCCGCAATCCGAATTTATCGAGATAATACAGAATTCTTGTGTCTGTTTCTTTCCCTTTTAATCCACCTTGTTTTGCTCCTATATGCAAATTATCATAAACGCTCAAATGTTCGAACAAAGGATAGTTTTGATATACTACACCTATGGTTCCGGCTTTGTTTGGCATTAAATATTTTTCCGGATCAGGTTCTGTTTCAATTAATTTTTCATTAGCAACTAAAACCTGCCCTGAATCAGGTTTAATTACTCCTGAAATAATTTCGAATAAAGTTGTTTTACCAATTCCCGAAGGGCCCAAAATTGCACAAATCTGCCCTTGCATCTGCCCGGGTCTGCGAACATCATATATTTCGCCGTTAATATTCTTTAATACCGTATTCAACCCAAAAGATTTGGAAACATCTTTTATTCGAAGTATCGTTTTTTGTATCACTCTATTTTCAAACATAGGTTAAGGTTGATATTATTTTTTATTTAATTTCATATAGGCATAAGGAAATAATTTTTTGCTGATGAATCCTATCAATACATGAATAAGAATACCCATTAAAAGAATTGCGAATTGTATAGCAAATACACCGTTAAAATTTCCTGCAAATCTGTTTTGGTCTACCAACAAAGCACCTATTCCACCATTTTCTCTGTTTGCACTTTCTACCATTGTAATCATCATCCATGCAATAGCAAAATTTTGTCTCAGTATCTCTAAAGCTCTGTGCAACATTCCGCGAATTACCACATGGTATAAAGCTTGCCAGTTACTCATGCGCAGAGTACGGGCATAACTGTATTTTTGCCATTCCATAGAATCCACTTCACTTGCCATACCTGTTACAAAATATGGAAGTATACCAAAAATTAATAAAGAAGTTTTATATTCTTCAGCAGTATGCGTGTATAATAAAATGATAAATCCGAATCCCACTAAAGTTAAAAACCGTGCCTGTGAAACGATATAAATTACGAAGGGGCGAAAAAATGGAATTACAACACTATATGATAATACCAATCCAATTGCAGTTGCAATAAACATTGCTTTTACACACAACCATGCCGAAGTAAATAATTCGCCTAAAAGATCCCGTTCACTTGTCAATTGACCAAATGCATTTAATATCTCAATCGGATTCGGAATAATATCCGGTGCAGCAATGAACCACCAAGCTATAAATAGTATCAATTGAATACCAACCATGATCAATAAACTTGACCTGTCGGGTTTGGCGAACGGCGTAAAAAGTGTTTTGATCTTTTTCATGTTCTAAAACATTATTTTCAAAAAAAAGGCAGGCACATAGCCTGCCTTAAAATTATATAATAAATTAGTTATTTACCTGTAACAATTTCAACGCGGCGATTTTTAGCTTTACCTGTTGTAGTGGTATTGTCCTCTTTAGGTTGTGCTTCGCCATATCCAATAACGCTGGTAAATCTTTCCGGATTAATTTTTTTGCGAATGAGCCAATATTTTACTGCATCAGCTCTTCGCTGAGAAAGTTCCATATTACTTCCCTCTTCGCCATCGCTGTCGGTATGACCGCTTATCTGAATTTTCATATCGCTTACACTAAGTGATAAATAAAGATCTTCCAAGGTCTTTAATCCTGTACCAGAAAAGTCAGAACTTCCTGAATTAAATTCAATGGAATAATCTTTTCTTCCAAATTCTTCCACAATCTCTCCTGCACTGATATCCGCTTTATCGGGAGCAGTAAGATTACTTTTGTGTTGTTCGTAAACAGATTTCAAAAAAGAAAGATCGACTAAAGTATTTACATCTATAACTTCCGGAAGGTCCTGAGGATATAGTTTCGACATAAATCCTGCAAATAAATTATAAACATCGGCATAACGGTTTGGTGTACCCGGTAATAAACCGAATGTTTCTGCATTATCGGCAAGATTTGCTGCACGTGATCCTCCCAATAATACGGTGCGACCCTGTTGTGTTTTATAACTCACACCGATAAAATACTTTTTCCAGTATTCCGCAGTTTCCGCCTGGTATATATCTGCCTGATATTCTGATGCTTTTGTCAAAGCTGCATCGAAAGATTTCACCTGATCACCACCCTGAGCAATTGCAAAAATCATTTTTTCTACTGCGACTCTGTTTGCTTCGAGATGTTTATTTAATCCTATCATTAAACAAGGCATTTGCTGTGAATTTTCACGAGTAGATAATAGCGTAACGATATCGTCGCTCATTTTAGTGAAAATATCAACGTCAGCAGGAGTCCACGTTGCCACTGCATCAATTTGTTTTTTAACGGATCGGCCGGTTTTTTTTCCGTTAATTACTTCATCTCTCTCAATGGTATAAGAGTTTTTATTTTGAAATTTTCGTGCTGCGTCCAAAAAATCATCTGCGCTTGTAAAATTTAATGCATTGGGATCGTAGGTTGTAAAATCAGGATTAACTGCTATACCATTATCGGAAGCCCATTTAATTGCAATGTTATGATCACCATCTTTAGGATATACCACGCAGGTTCCACCTTTTGCACTATCAGGAGTTATTCGCCAGATAAATGGACCGATAAATTTATCTTCCCCATAGGAAAATCCAGGTACATAAAATCCTTTTAATCCATAAGAAGGATCAATTAGTTTTAATTTATTATTAAGATCAGGCGCAAAGGTTGCCAATCCATCACCCATAATTGCAACAAGTTGAGCTCCCTCTGTGGAATTAGGATTCTTTTTATAGGCATTAGCAAAATCCAATAAACCTTCCTTCATTTTATCGTAACTGTCTTGCCTAACAAATTCAAAATTAACCCCTGCCTGATCCATTAAACTTCCCTTTGTAGTTCTTGCTCCGCCATTTGCATATGCAACTGGAGCCTGCGCATTCCATGCCATACCTAAATACTTAAAAGTAGGTCTTCCGGAATTATTTGCAAGATCCTTACTCGGTAACGGAAGCATTTTTAAACCAACAGTTTTATAATTGGACGGTATAGTGGAAAGTGTTTTATTTTTATCCTCATCCACCTTATCCAATGTAATGGATTCGGTTGTGTCTTTTCCGATCACGCCCTTTTCGTATAAATATTTTCTTCCGAAAATAAATAAGGGAACAAAAACGATACAAAGAATAAATGTTTTTCCAAGCCAACCTAAACGGTTCCAGAAGTTCATGTGATTTTGATTTATTGTTCGATTAATTATTTTAAATGTTTAAATGCATCCATCGTATCATCACCTGCGGTAACCAATGTTGTACCTGATATAGGCAATTGCAATTTGCGGCTGAAGTCCGTTAATTCCTTAAATGTTTGTTCATTATAGCTGTCTAATAATTTTATTCCTTCATCCGTCATTATCGCTTCCTGAATATCAGCACTCGACATCCAGTTCTTTCCTTTTTCCATAAATCGGGAAATATTGGCAACATTTTCACTTACCTGCTGTGCGTATGCTTCCACAGCTAATTGCTGCATTGCGAGATCATCAGGATTCCCCTCTAAAACACTTTGTGCCGATTTTAAAGCACTAGCAGTTTTCTTTAATATTTTGAGGTCGCGACTTCTTATCTGAATATCTTCATCTAACAATTCAATTTCTACTTTCCATTGATCGCTCAGTCTTTTCAGAAAGATCAATGCTTTATCTAACGCGTGAAAACGTGGCAATAATTGTTCGTTGCTCATTTTTTTGCGGTTTGCAGAAACTGATTTTATTACAGCCTGGTCCTTATATCCTTTTTCCTGTGCTTTTTTTGCTTCCACAAATGATTTATTGGCGCCTTCCATATTATCGTTCATCACAATTTCCAATTCCTCTTTTGCACTCTGCAATTCTGTTATTCTTCCTTCCAGTTCCCCTCTTTTTCTGATCCATTTTTTTAAAGATATCTTCATAACTCCAATTGGGTCGGTATTTACTAATGCACGCCATAATTTTTGTATAAAAAGTTGGTATGCTACCCAAATTAATTTTCTGCTGGTCCATAAAAAAGTTACCAATGCAATAATTACCACTAATAATACAATGGAATACAATGTATTTTTCAGTATTTCAACAAGGTAGGGAAGTACTTTGTACAATACATATCCAAGGCCTGCAATCAATGCCAAACCTGTAATTGTTCCGACTGTTTTTTCCTGATTGTTCAAAATCGATTTTTTAAAGTTTTGAGTATCCATATTTATTATTTTTTAGGAGTAAGATATAAAATAATTTTATCAATGTCCTGTTGAATTGCACGAACTATAACGGAATAAGCGAGTTCAAACTTCTTTTTCTTGTTTTCAATTCTTCCGGTCTCCTGTTGAATTACCAATTTGTTCTGTTCAATTTTATCTTTATTTGCCTGAATATCTGCCTGCATGTCCAAAATCTTTTTTTGCATGGTAGCAATTGTATTCAGGGTATCAGCATTAGCATTTTCCATGCTTTTTATTTCCAAATGTTTCTGTTCCACAGAATGCAGATTTTCTTTTTTAAGACTTTCTGAAAAAAGTGCATCGTGTTCTTTTAAAAGTTCAAGATATTTTTTCCCAGAAGCTGCAAGTGCATCAGAATTCACATTTTGCACCTTAAACCCCATGTAGGTTGCAAGAAATTTTTGTTGTTCAGTCATTCCTGCTGCTATTTCATCCATTTCGTGCAAGGTGGTGGCAAATTCAAAATAATCCGGACCAGGCATGTTCTTTTCCTTCAGAAAATTTTCGAAATGGGTAACATATTCCGGGTCAACAGTCTGGTCGGTATTAATAATAATCTTACCATCCAAAACGGGATTGTTGAATCTAGGTGTTTCCTGTTTTTCCGGTTCTGGTTTAATATTTTCCTCAAGCGGATCAGGTCCTTTATAAATTGCCTTAATAAAAGAGTCGAAAACTCCCATCTGTGATTTAATTTTGGTTTGCGGTTCGGGTATAAAACGAGTTCAAATTTAGAATTTTTTTGCTATTATCTCTAACAGACGGATACCAAAAGTGTTTATTTTGTCAAAATGTCAGATTTTTAGGGGAATTCATGGGTTGTACACACTAAGAGGATTAGGGGGGAAATTATCAGCCAAGCTGTTTTAGTGAAAATAAAATACCAATTTGAGAAACTCATTTTTCATACAAAATAGCTTCTGCTAAAAGTTCAGCCCAAATGCCATACATTCTTCCGGAGGGATGAAGTTTATCATAGGCAAGAAGAGTTGGATCATCCTTTGCCTTTTTTGAGTATGGATTGATATCGATGTATTGAACCTGAAACCGGAGTGCGATTGATCTGTTTATTGCATTAAAACTGTCAATTTCTTCTCCTATCTCCGCAGGTGTTTGCCGACCCGACAAGGCGAATGGAGTAACTCCATAATCCGGTATACTTAGCACAAAAACATATTCTGGTCGATTTCCTGAACAGGAAATTGCAGTTTGCAGCAGGGTCTCAAAATTTTTGCGGTAAACCGCCGTGTCAATACCTCTGAATTGATCGTTCACGCCGATTAAAAGTGTAACACAATCAAAATCATTGTTCAATAATTTTTGGTGGATGGAATTAATAAGATCTTTAGTGGTCCAACCTGTTTTTGCAATAATTTCAGGATCACTAAAATTGATTTTGTTTTGTTTTAGAAGTGTTATAGTTTGTTCCGGAAATCTTTCGTTTATATTTACAGATTGGCCAATAGTATAGGAATCTCCCAAACACAGCATTGTTTTTTCCTTAACGGGATTTACATTCATTTGCAATAATATATAAAGCATAAGAAACTGCATCTTTTTATATACGAGTTATAACTAGCTGCGGCTTTGTTTCTTTAAAAATAATTGAAGTATATTTGTGTAGATACTGAGCAGAATCTTATTTCTCGCAAATCGCAATACGATAATTTTCTTCTTTTTATTTGACAAATTTTTTTTGCACTTGAATAGATTTTAAAATATTTATATTGAAAGAGGAACAGATCATTCAACAGACTCAAAACTGGATTAAGGAAGTTGTTATCGGATGCAATTTTTGCCCATTTGCTTCCAGGGTTATGGTGAAACAAAATATTCAATATACTGTGCTAACCTCTGTTACTATTCACGAAAGTTTAGAGCAGGTTGCAAAAGAATTAATGTTGTTGGATGATGAACAGGAACGAGAAACGAGTTTTATTATTTTCTCAAACAACTTTATCGCGTTTAGTGACTATTTATTGCTTGTTAAAAAAGCCGAACAATTAATGAGTAAAACAGGATATGATGGCATTTATCAATTAGCGAGTTTTCATCCTGATTATTGTTTTGCGGGTTCCGATGAAAATGATCCGGCAAATTATACGAATCGTTCCATATTTCCGATGTTGCATTTATTGCGGGAGGATAGTATTACTGCTGCTCTTGAAAATTTTCCAGATCCGGAGAAAATTCCACAAAACAATATTCATTTTGCTGAGCAGAAGGGATTGTTATATATGCAGTTGTTGCGTGCGGGATGTATTAGGTAAAATTTAATGAAGGGAAGCACTAGCTCGTAATGCTGTTATTTTATGTAACAATATTGTATATTCTTACACCTTTAATTGATAATCCTTCAAAAGTGTTTCATAAGAAATATTCAATTTTTGATGAAGAATTCTAATCATATCTAAATTTAATTTTCTTTTTTTATTTAAGATTTCACTTACTCTGGTTTTATGACCAATTATTTTAGCCAGATCATTTTGATTCATTCCCCTTTCCAACATTCTCAACCTGATTACTTCAATTGGATCGGGAGCATCAATTGGGAAATTTTGTTCTTCATAATTATCAATTAAAATTCCCAAAACCTCCGCTTCATCACCCTCTTTTGTTCCAGGTTTTGAAAAAAATATTGCCTCCATTCTTTTAAGTGCTTCTGCATGGTCTCTTTTTGTTTTAATTGCCCTAATTTTCATAATAATTAAATTTTATTTGCATCAATTTTGTTATATTCTTCATGTGTACCAATAAATTTAATGAATACATGCCGCCTTTCTAATTTAATCCATACTATCAAACGATAGGTATTCCCCTTAATATTAAAAACAACCCTATTGTTTTTTAATAAACTTACATTGGAAAATTGGTGTAATATTTCATTGAGATTACTCCATTCTGCATTTTTAACCTGGTTAAACCAATCTGCCAAGGCATTCATGCAATCAGGATGAATTTCCCAAAAATCCCTTAAAGTGCTTCTTGAAAATATTCTCAACTTACTGCAAATATAGTCAAAAGTTACCAATCTGGTAACTAAAATTAAACCCTCTGCATTTTCATCTCCGGCTGATACACATGATCCTCATCCATAACACGATTCGGATATTTTACATGGTATTCAAATTCATGGCGGAAATGGCGGATTGCAGCAGCAACTGGCCAGGCAGCAGCATCACCCAAAGGACAAATAGTATTTCCTTCAATTTTGCGTTGTATATCCCATAATAGATCGATGTCTTCCATTTTTCCATGACCATATTCAATATTGTGCAGAACACGTTCCATCCAACCGGTTCCTTCGCGACAAGGGGAACATTGTCCGCAACTTTCGTGATGATAAAACCTTGTAAAATTCCAAGTATTGCGAACAATACATTGTTTTTCATCATATACAATAAATCCTCCGGAACCCAACATAGATCCTGTTGCAAATCCTCCTTCACTTAAACTTTCGTAGGTCATTAAACGGGGATTTCCATCACTCGTTTTTAATAATAAATGTTTAGGTAAAATTGGCACAGACGATCCACCCGGAACACAGGCTTTTAATTCGAGATTGTTTTTTATTCCTCCGCAATATTCATCGCTGTAAATAAATTCTTCTACCGGTAATCCAAGATCAATTTCAAACACTCCCGGTTTATTAATATTTCCTGATGCAGAAATTAGTTTTGTACCTGTTGATTTACCTATACCGATCTTTGCATATTCATCACCACCATCATTAATAATTGGGACAACTGCTGCAATACTTTCTACATTATTTACAATTGTCGGGCAATTCCATAAACCCGAAATTGCAGGAAAAGGTGGTTTAATTCTTGGATTTCCTCTTTTACCTTCCAGCGATTCTATTAATGCAGTTTCTTCTCCACAGATATAAGCACCTGCGCCGGGATGCACATGCAAGTTGAGTGAATATCCTGAACCTAAAATATTATTTCCCAAAAATCCTTTTGCATAAGCTTCGGCAATTGCCTTTTCTAAAATGCGCAATATGAACATATATTCACCGCGTATATAAATATAACTTGTTTTACATCCGAGGGCATAGCTGGAAACTATCATTCCTTCAATTAATAAATGCGGAATTTTTTCCATCAATAATCTATCCTTAAATGTTCCCGGTTCACTTTCATCTGCATTACATAATAAATATCTTGGTTTGTCGGTTGACTTATCCAAAAAACTCCATTTTAATCCGGTGGAAAAGCCTGCACCTCCGCGACCGCGTAAACCCGATTTTTTTACTTCTTCGGTAACTTCATCCGGCGTCATTTTTTTTAATACCTTTTCTAACGAACGATATCCGCCGAATTGTATATATCCATCTATCGTATTGATATTTGGTTTATCGAGATGTTCTAATAATAATTTTCTGCTCATGATGGCTTCAATTCTGAGATGAAGTTTGGGTTTCTTTTACTAACTGATCTATAATACCGTCAATTTTTTCTTCTGTTAAATGCTCATGAAATGTTTCTCCAATTTGAAACATCGGCGCATATCCGCAGGCACCTAAACATTCTACGGTTTTAATGGTAAACATTTTATCAGAAGTTGTTTCTCCAACTTTAATTTTCAATTTATTTTCCAGATAGGATATCATTTTTTCGGCTCCGTTCAAACAACATGGTCCTGTTTGGCAAACTTCAATTAATATTTTCCCAACCGGTTTCATATTGTACATGCTATAAAAGGTTGCCACCTCATATACTTCAATGGGATGTATGTGCAACAATCGCGCAACGTAATCCATAGTATCAGAACTCAGCCATCCGCCAAATTCTTTTTGTGCAATATGCAAAATTGGTAACAAAGCAGATTTTTGTTTATCCGCCGGATAATGACTCAGCAATCTGCTCACCTCTATCATTGCTTCCGTAGAAAATTGTATTTGTTGTACTTCGTTCATGAATTAAATTTTCAATTGGATAAATGTTAAATCCAATTCTACAATTATCAAATTACTCCATTACCAAATTATCAACTACTACGCGTCCAGTTCTCCTGCTATCACATTCAAACTACTCAAAGTAATAATTGCATCACTCAACATGGCACCTTTTATCATTTCGGTATATGCCTGATAATAAATAAAACAAGGGCGGCGGAAATGCAATCTGTATGGCTGGCGACCGCCATCACTCACCAAATAAAATCCCAACTCCCCATTACCTCCTTCTACAGGCTGATAAACTTGTCCTTTCGGAACATCTACTTCTCCCATAACAATTTTAAAATGCCAGATCAAACCTTCCATGGTATTATAAACAGCATCTTTCGGCGGTAAATAAAATTCAGGAACATCGGCAAAATAATTTCCTTTCGGCATTTTTTGCATCGCTTGTTTAATGATACTCATACTTTGCCACATTTCTTCCTGGCGCACACAAAATCTGTCATACGTATCTCCCTGGGTACCTATTGGGATTACAAAATCAAAATCGTTGTAACTGCAATATGGAGACATTACACGCACATCATAATCAACACCTGCTGCTCTTAAATTTGGTCCTGTAAAACCATAATTTAAGGCCTTTTCTGCTGTAATACTTCCAACATTAATTGTTCTGTCCATGAAAATGCGATTGCGCATTACCAGTTTTTCGAATTCTTTTAATGCTGCAGGAAATTCTTCAATAAATTCATTAATTCTTCTGTTCACATCATCGGTAAAATCGCGTTCAAATCCTCCAATTCGCCCAATATTTGTGGTTAATCGTGCGCCGCAAATCTGTTCATATATTTCATAAATTTTTTCTCTCCACTGAAACACGTACAAAAATCCTGTAAGTGCTCCCGTATCAACCGCAATAACAGAATTACAAACGATATGATCAGCAATTCGCGCAAGTTCCATAATTACAACGCGCATATAATCAACGCGTTTTGGCATTTCTGCTTTTAATAATTTCTCTACGGTGAGGTACCAACCTATATTATTAATTGGGGAAGAACAATAATTTAATCTGTCGGTAATTGGTGTTACCTGATAATAAGGTCGGTGTTCCGCCAATTTTTCAAAAGCGCGGTGAATATATCCAATGGTTGGCTGGGCATCCACAATAATTTCGCCATCCATTTTTAATACATTCTGGAATATTCCATGTGTAGCGGGATGTGTAGGACCTAGGTTGAGATAATTAAATTGTTTTAATTCCTCATCTGTTTGAACTACTCCGTTTATTACAGTATTTACGGTTTTATTTTCTGCCAATGTATTTTAATTATTCCTGTTTAAAAATGATGGTCTGTATTATTAATTATCTTCCAAAATATTTATCATCCTTATCAGTTCTTGTTCCGTCTTCCAAGGGATATTGTTTTAATAAGGGGAAATATAACATATCATCTACATTTAATATTCTGCGCATGTCGGGATGTCCGGTAAAACGTATTCCGTAAAAATCATATGTTTCGCGTTCCATCCAATTTGCACATTTAAATAAATTTGTTGCGGTAGGAACAATAGCATCCTTTTCACCAAAAAAAATATGTAAACGAATTCTGATATTATTTGTGAAACTGTGCATATGATACACCATACTCAATTCTTCTCCTTTATTATTCGGAAAATGCACGCCACACATACTGGTAAGAAAATTAAACTGCAATAAATTACTATCGCGCAGCCATTCTAATATTTCAATTATTTTTTCTCTTTTTACTACAATATCCAACATGCCATAGGATTCTTCTACACTTCTTATCTCCTCGGGAAATTGTTCCCTCAAAAGACTTTCAACTGTACCATTATCAACCTGAGTTTGCATTTTTATGATTATTTGTTAAATATTAATTTCACTTTGCCCTTCCGTCAGACCTCAAAGGTTTGAAAATCGACCTGCCTGGTTTTTTTCAACCGGTGAGGTCTGATTTTCAATAGGCGGACAAAAAGTTTCTGGTCTAGTTGAAACTTAAATTTCACCAACCCGACCTCACAGGTTTGGTAAACCTATTAGGTCTACATTTTCAACCTTTTAGCTCTCCATTCATTCAATGCCATATCCACTTAACATCATTTTATATTCCTGCGATTCTCTTCTTCTGAATCCTTCGCGTTTAATTAATTCCTGAATTTTTAAAATTCCGTCTAATATTGCTTCCGGCGGAGGAGGACAACCCGGAACATAAACATCCACCGGAATTATTTTATCTATTCCTTGTAAAACAGAATAGGTATCGAAAATTCCGCCGCTTGAGGCACAAGCTCCTACTGCAATTACCCATTTGGGTTCTGCCATTTGAATATAAACTTGTTTTAAAACTGGGCCCATTTTTTTGGCTATTGTTCCCATTACCATTAAAAGATCTGCTTGTCTTGGAGAAAAACTTAAACGTTCAGCTCCAAATCTTCCGAGATCGTAAGTGGATGCCATGGTGGCCATAAATTCAATTCCGCAACAGGAGGTAGCAAAGGGCAATGGCCATATAGAATTTGCCCGCGCAAGTCCCACAACTTTTTCGAGTCTTGTGAGAGCAAATCCCTCACCGGTATAACTTTCTGGTGCTTCTGTTTTTGTGAGCAAAATTTAAGTATTTACTGATCGATCAATATATTTTTTAGAGGGAATAAAAACCATTTTAATCCCATTTTAAAGCGCCTTTTTTAATGATATAAAAATATCCCAAAAGCAGCGGTGCAATAAACACTAACATCTTAACAAAACCAAGTTGTCCTAGTTCCCTAAAATTTACTGCCCAGGGGTAAAAGAAAATGAGTTCCACATCAAAAAGTACAAAAAGAATGGCAATTAAAAAATATTTTACTGAAAAAGGTAAACGCGCATTGCCAATGGTTTCGATGCCACATTCAAAACTTTCCAGTTTTTTAGAAGAGTTGCGTTTAGGACCGAATTTTTGAGAGGCGAATATGGTAGTAAGCACAAACCCTGCAGCTACGATAAATTGAATAAATATTGCAGTATAATCCAATAATTGATTGTTAACTACCTGTTGTTCCATTTTCCCTTTTTAGTATATGTTAATTTGGCGGGTTTTTGCTTCACAAAGGTAGGAATTCGAATTGTAAAAATGAACGTTTCGGGCATTACAATTTTAGCTACAACAAGATATTGAATAAGTTACTGAAATATTGTAAAAAAACTAAGGTCAAACTCCTCCTACAAGATAGAGTTGCTCCATGGTAGGCCCAATGCTACCACCTTTGGGTTCCAGCGTTACAGCAAATGCATCAGCACCCGCAATATTGTTCATTTTTTGAAGTTTTCCATTGATATCAAATACTCCGCCATCAATTGGTTTACCATCTTTTAGCGCCCAAAGCTGGTATTGTTTTCCGGCTTCCGGAGCAGGAAGATTTATTGCGCTCAGGTAAACATTTCCCGAGGACTTATCCCAAAAAACAACGGAAGTAGAACTTGGGCTAATTAACTGACCCTTCATGGTAATTGCTATAGCTGCGGGGTTTTTAACTACGTTGAGCTCGGTTTCCATCGAAAGATATTCAGCCCTTACTACATCCATTTTGTCGGTAAGGAAGGTATTTGCGTCCTGCAACTCCGAAAGTTGGTCAGAAGCGTGTTTGTAACTATTATAATAATAAACGTTGGTGGCTATACTGATGAAAAGCAGTATAGAAGCTGCATATGCCAAATATCTCACCCAATTATTAGCTGTTGATTGTGCCGGCTTCAGGCTAATGGTTTTACCTGTATTAAAAGCCGGGTTTTCTTCCTTAATCTTGGTCAAAATATTGGTCAGTATAGCAGGTGGAGCATCTACTGCATGAGCAAAAGCATAGTCCTCAAAGGCTTTTTCTATTGCCTCCAGTTCCGCTTTAACCTCCGGATACTGCGCTATCATTGCTTCTGCTTCCTTTTGCTCCTCATGGTTGAGTGCGCCGGAAACATAAAGTTCCAATGATCCTGATTCTATGTAATCTTTAACATTCAATTGTTCTGTAATTAATTTTTATTATATTTTTTGTCTTAATAACGTAATGGCACTTCGCAATCTGGTTTTAACTGTCCCCAGAGGCATATTTAACTCTTCCGCAACTTCCTGATGGGTATATCCTTTAAAATAGATGAGATCTACCAATTGCTTCCATTCCGGCTTCAATTTATTTACCAAATCTTTTATTCCTATTGTATCCGGTTTAATATCATCGTAAATTTTTGTTGGATTTTCATACAGCACCGTTTCGTCGCTAGTGGTTTTTTTACCGGTTTTATATCCCTTACTGCGCATTTTATCAATAGCTGCATTGCGGCATATATTCATCATCCACGTAAAAAGTCTTCCTTTTGACGATTCGTAACTCTCTGCATTATTCCAAATTTTCAAGAACGCTTCCTGTAAAATATCTTCCGCCAAATGGTCGTCGTTCACAATACGTGTGATAACACCAAATAGTGATGAAGAATACTTTTCATAAACGGTTTTCAATACAGCAGTGTTCCTTGCCTGTAAACCGGTCACGAGTAAATCTTCGTTTGCATGTATGTCTGAAGTATTATGCACCCTTATTTTAAACGAATTAACAAACTTACGCTATAAATGTTTAAGCAGTTTTAAAAATAAAAAAATATTTAATGATTATTTAATAACCTGAAAGGTTTGAGACTCTATTCCTGTCATTTTGTAGCAGGTTATAATATACATACCGGCATCTAAAAGCTTGACTGGGATGGTGGTCTCATAAAATCCCTCATTATCTTCCACTGTCTGATAAGCCAAATTTCTTCCGGCTATATCGGTTATTTGATATGCCAGCATTTTGTCGGTTCCTATTAGGGTAAGGGTCAAATTGTCATTTACAGGGTTAGGGAAAATCTGCAAAGTTGATTCTGATTGGAAATCTCGACTAAGTGCCACAATTTTTGAATAAGTTCCACCGAGGTTAATATCTAGTTGACGGAGTCTATAGTATGCATTTTCTGTAAATTCATGATCGATGAATTCGTAATCATGCGATAAAATTGTTGTGCCACTGCCGTCTACAAACCCGATAGAATCATATAAAAGTCCATCAGGGCTTTTTTCAATTTGAAAGCCCAGGGTATTTTTTTCAGAAGAAGTTGACCAAATAACTTTGGAAGTTGTTTTTTCTAGTTGCATTGCATCTATCGATGTAAAAACAACGGGTAGAATTAATGGATCACATGTTATATAAGCATTGTCCAACCTGTTCTTTTCATTACTTAATCCGCTGTATTCCGCTCTTATTCGCCATTTTTTAATATCTCCCAAATAGCTAAGCATATCAGCGGATGAGCAGGCAGCACCTCCCAGATCTGGACAACTTACGCCACTTAGTGCACCTCCAATTGTCCAACCGGTTTCATTAAGCGGAACAATGTAAGTAGTGTAGGTTAAAGCCGGATCAGGAGACGTATTATAAACAATTGATTGATCATCAGTGCGCAAAATCAACACATCTACCTGACTGCCAACAGGCAATCCTGTATTATTCTGCATGAGATCAAAAACCAGGTAACAATCATAATATGCTGTTAAATCACCTTTCCATTCAGTGCCACCAGCATACCAATAGAAAATTCCGATAGAATTGTCCTGTGCATAAGCACAACCGAGAGGATTACCCCCTGTTGACATCCAAGTTGCCCCCGGGGAGGATTCTGCAGGGCATTGTCCTACAGTATTCCAACCATCTAAATCGGTATCAAAGGTACTTGAAGGCTGCGCAACACAATTTAATCCTATTAGGATGAAGTAGGTAAAAATAATTACAATCCTGTATTTAATACCTGTTCTCATTCAGAAAAAACAACATTTTTAAAGGGTACTGATTATACTTATTGCATTACAAGATTACACCAAATGTAAGCATTAACCAAAAAAAGTGGAAATATTTTTATGGTGCAACTTAGTCTAAATAAGTATCGTCAGGTTGCTTCCGGTCCAATAGAAACAAGATCCAATCAAATTATTTCCTTTGCTTCTCTAGCGTTTGCCAGCACTTTTTTAAATGTTCAGGCTCCTTTTACACCCGGAAGTCCCGGATATTCCATTTTTAAATTGCGAAGTGTATCCACAATAGTTTTAGCAATTATATATTCCTTATACCAATTTTTATCGGAAGGAACAACCATCCAGGGAGCCTTTGGGCCACAAGCATTAAAAGCATCCTGATATGCTGTCATATATTCGCTCCATCGTTTGCTTTCTTCCAGATCATTTGGATTGTATTTCCACATTTTTCTAGGATCAGATAGTCTTTCCTTCAATCTCTCCATCTGCTCCTTTTGCGATACGTGAAGATAAAATTTGAGGATGATGGTATTATTTTCCTGTAAAAGGGATTCAAACGCATTGATGTGCTCATACCTGCGTTTTATAGTTGGTAAATCAACCCATTTATGCACTCTTTGAATTACCACATCTTCATAATGGGAGCGATTAAAAATATGAATCATTCCTTTTGGCGGTGCATTTTTATGTATTCGCCACAAAAATTCGTGACCCATTTCTTCCTCCGTAGGTTTTTTGAACCCTGTTACCCTGCAACCCATTGGGTTAGTTCCGGAAAAAACTTCCTTAATTACACCATCCTTACCACTTGCATCCATGCCTTGTAAAATAATAAGCAAACTGTGTTTCGATTGTGCAAAAAGCAAATTCTGAAGTTCCGTTAACTGTTCAATATATTCTTTGGTCTTTATCTTGGTTGTTTCCTTTTCGAATTTTTTTGTGGGAACGGTAGCGATCTCAGATAGTTTTATAATAGCCATAAATAGGTTTTTATGCAAATTTAACCCAATGGGCTTATTGTTTATAATACTATAATTTCAAAGAAGTTAATTCCTGCGCTATGAAAAACATTTTGAAATAATTATTTAGGCAATGATATATTTGTTTACACTAAATATCTAAAAGTTCATATACTTCCTTGAAAAAATCAGAAAAAGGCTTTACATGTATTGGCGGTTTTTTGCTTGATAACTCTTCATATTTTTTAGGAATATCCAGGTAATAAACACGGGACATTACAGAAATATACATCTGATACAACCTCCATTGTTCGGGAAGGCACACTTCGACAACTGATTTTGATTTGCTTACGAAATTAGTTTCATTCATTATTACAATTACACCAATAAACGCACCTCTTCCATATATTCCTTCTAAAACCCGTTGATGTGCCCATGCTTGTATTGATCGTTCTCTGGTTGAGAGTTTAATAGGTAAATGGATTTTTGCAGTTTGGCCATCGGGCTTAAAAATAAAATCTGTGGTGAGTTCTGTTTTAATATCTCTTAGTTAGACATTGATTTTCTTGCTGGGGTTAACGCTATAAACTCTCGCAAAAATGTTTCCAATCAATATTTCAAAAAAGATAGAAGGTGATTTTTTATCAGATCCCCCTAATGAATCTTTAGCTGCACAGTATGACATTGAAATTGTGTATAAAAAGCGTTGGAGCTGATTATTAGGAAATTTATTCCATTCAAGATTTTGATACCATTGGTAAACTTCATCTGGAATATCTTCTATGAATAAATCAAGGTTTACTGGACGAGAATATTTTCCATTGTTATCATAAATAAAGTATGCTTTATTTGCAATATTTGATGTTAACTGTATTTTAGGATAGGAACGAAGAGCTATTAAAGACTCCTTGATTAAATCTATCAACGCACTTGTCACATTCTGGTTACCAAGATTTTTGGCAGAAAACAATTTGATCTTTTCGTAATAAAAGTGGATGTCGGGCATCTGGAAAAATACTACTTTTTATAGAATACTAAAAAGTAAGAGTGGTTTTTTCTTGCATGGCGCTGTTTGAGCATGACGCTGACCCCTGGTTTGCCTCTGCGTATTAATACAAAAATGTCTGCCGCATAAAATCCTAACTTCTCAAAATAATTGATAAGTTCAACATGGGTTAACCTTTGTTTATTGGCGCAAACTTCGTCTTGACATTTTACAATAAACACGCCTTTTGGTCTTAATACCCGTTTTGCTTCTTTTCCAGCTTCAAAATATAAATCCAATACAGCTTCGTGATATTTTTTTGTTGTTTTATTGCCCGTCTGGTTATTCTTATAATAGGACTCAAAGTTTTGGTGATTTGAATGCGCCGTTCCTCCCGGAGTGTGCATATATGGAGGGTCAAGAACCACACAGTCTAAAGATTCTTTTTTGTATGGCAAATCCCTGCAATCAATTCCAGTAGATAGATCACTTTTTGATAGATGATATTTCTTCTTATCTACCTTTCTCCAAAACACACCTTTGCCGTAAGTAACGCCGGCAATAGCACCGCCAGATTTTACATGTAAATCTAATATCACAGGAAACACATCTTCATTTGTGCCAATGTGTGCTGATAATATCAAATCATTTGTCGAGATACCAGATGGCGATTTCCTTTTTTTCTTCACTTGTATAACAGTTTTTGCTATTACAAGCAAATTAGGCACCTCTGATTTGATTTGAGCAGTTTGTTTCATTTCTTATTTTTTTTTGGTGGGGGTGGAGTGTTTAATAAGCCTAATAATTGTTTATTGAAATCATCTGTATCTTTAATTGACTCCTTTTTACTAAATGTTTTTGCCAGTAAGTTTTCAAAATCAGATTTAAACTCTACATCCTGTATAACCCTATATTTGCCATACTCTTTCTCTGCAAATTTTTTTGCAACTGCCGCCTTTACTTTACCTGCATTATGTAGAATATCATATTCATTAAAGTTCAGGAAAGAGTCTAATTTCTCTATCCAGTCCCTCATTTTCATTACCTTGTTTTTAGTTGCCTGTAATTCTGCATAATCCAAATACATTGTAACAATTGCATTTAACTCTTTTAATTCACCTTTACTCAAATAGTTTTTTGCAATAGCTACATCTGATTTAAGTATTTTTCCCTTTTCACCTGCCTTCCATGTTGTTAGCCCCATAAAAGGTTTTTTGTGGTTAGCTCGGTTCTTAATTAATTCTGCCGCTGTTTGATGCGTTATTGCAAATTCAAGTTTATTTTGAACAGTAGCAAAAAATGTATGAGTAATTGGCGCATCCGCATCGTAATCAATGCTGCACTGTGCGTAAATGTCAGTTATCTTTAGATAAAACCTTCTTTCTGAAGCTCTTATCTCCCGTATTCTCTCTAAGAGTTCCTCGAAATAATCCTTGCCAAATATTGCTTTTCCTTGCTTTAGGCGATCATCATCTAAAGCGAATCCTTTTATAAGGTATTCTTTCAAAATTGAAGTTGCCCACTTTCTAAACTGTGTTGCCTCATAAGAATTAGCCCTATAGCCAACCGCTATAATAACATCTAAGCTATAGAACGATACTGGTTTATCGGAATTTGCAATGTGCATTTTTTGCACATTGCTTTGTTCGTCAAGCTCTTTATCGTTAAAAATTCCCTGTATATGCTTGGTTACTACGGTTCTATGAATATTAAAAATGTCGGACATACTTTGTTGGGTTGTCCAAACCGTTTCGTCCCCAATTATTACGGTTATATTGGTATTCCCGCTATGTGTAGAGTAGAATAAAAAGTCAGAATATTCATCAATCTCTCTCATTATTTTATCAAATCGTTATAGGTTAACCTTCCGGCAATATTAGCTAAAATCAGATCAAATCTCGAAGCTGTTGTCAACTCTCTTATGTTATATCTCAAAGAAAATTCATCCACATAAACTTGAAGATGTTTAACGCTTACCCAATGGTAAATCCCATCAATCCCTCTCTTTAAATGGCTCCAAAAGTTCTCCATGCCGTTGGTGTGTGCCATTCCATTTACATACTCTTTTGCTCCATGATTAACTCTCATGTGGTTGTAGGCGAATGATAAAGCATTGTAAGCGTTATATTCATCAGTCATTACAAAGGTTCCGGGGATTACATTGTGTACGATTATAGGCAATACTGTATTTTGCTTTGTATCATCAACAACCTGTGCAATAACGTATTTGTTACGCTCCAACATTCCTAATACAGGCTTTTTATCTTTAGTGCTTCTGCCTTGTGTGCTCTTTAACTTCTTATCAGCATGTTTGTTCTTATACTCTCCACCCATGTAGGTTTCATCAATCTCTACAATATCTCCTAATGCCTCTTTAAATTTCGGATGGTCAAAAGCATAACGTAAGCGATGCAGTAAGAACCACGCACTTTTTTGGGTTACTGTAATATCCCTTGCAAGTTGGTGGCTACTGATACCTTTTTTGTGAGAACTGAATACATATAGAGCTAAGAACCATTTTTGAAGTGGAATTTTTGTGTTATCAAATACAGTAGCAGTCCTTACATTAAAATACTTTCCTGTATTCTTACATTTGTATTTGTTACCAGCGCATTTATAAACTTTACTTGTTCTATCGAACGGGCTAATAACATTTCCATTCCATCTCATTTTTTCAAGATGATCTATGCAATGTTGTTCTGTTGGAAACTGTTGGAGTAAGTCTAAAATGCTTTTAAATTGAGGTATCATTTGGCGTTTTATTGTGGTGTAAAGATATGCTCACTAATTCAATTAAACAAATTTTTTAACACATTTAGTGTAAAATTGTATATCATTGCCATTATTTATTTACCTCTTCCTGTTTTTTATTTCCGTAAATGATATATTTTCCGAATGAGGTAAATGTATATTCATTCCTTCATTTTACCTCCACATAAACTCTGTGCCACGCATTATTCATATACCCTTTAAAGTTCCATACATGTTTGACTTCTTGCGGTTGAGTGTTTGCTGAAGAATCAAATGCGCGGGTTAAAATTTCGTATTTTCCTTTTAATAATTCTAATTCCAGTTCCCAAAATACCCAGGCCCATTTATGATCACCTTCGGTTATTTTTGCAGTCATCCATGTTTCCCCTCCATCGGTAGAAATATCAACTCTCGAAATTATTCTTCCTCCTCCGCTCATTGCATATCCTTTCACGGTTATTTTTCCGACATCAAGAATTGTATTTGTTTTAGGAAAGGTAATTGCGCAATTTACTGCCAGTTCACTCAGTTGCAAACCGGTTTCCCATACAACCGTTTCCGGTTTCGCCTGCGGAGGAAATAATCGGTAAGCATGATCCTGAAAATAATTTTTTGAGGGATGATCCTGTAATGTTATATGCGTTACCCATTTTACACTTCGCGCGCCAATATATCCCGGAACAACAACACGAAGCGGAAATCCATGTGTTGGTTCTAATGGAAGATCATTCATTTCATAAGCTAAAAGTACGTCTTCTGTCAATGCTTTATCTATTGGAATGGAAGCACCAAAACCTACATTTTCCCCATGACGAAAAACATCATCTGCCCCCATAAATTCAACAAATAAACATTCATTATTTACTCCGGCAAGTTCCAAAATTTCTTTAAGGGGTGCACCGGTCCAAGTAGCATTACTTATTGCACCTTCCTGCCAGGGAACTTCACCGGGAACTTCTGCAAATTCAATTAATTGATTTCTTCTATTGCCGGCACATTGTAAGGTTGCCATTATAGTGCATCTCGAAAAATTATTTTTTAACTCCTGCATACTCAGGGAAAGCACTTTATTCACCATTCCGTTAACGGTAAGGCGAAAAGTATTTTCATCAATAACGGGCACTTCTCCATGATTGCGCACATAATATAGTGGTTGTGGTGTGATAAAATGCTCGCGCAACTCTTCCACAGGAGGTTCGGCGTTAAAAGGTTCTGTGGTATGTACTATCAGCTTAGGATCTTTATCCATTTGTTAAAAATTACAATTACAAATCTAAAATAATTTTGCAGGTAAAAAAAATCAAGTACCTTTCCCCCTTTATGGAGCTACCGGTAAAAAATAAACAATTCTACTACAGGCTTATTGCGTTATGGGCAGTTTGTGAAGGAACATTGGGTGGAATTATTCACGGATTTCAATTGCCAATTACCGGATTAATTGTTGGCAGCAGTGCAGTTATTATTATTTGTTTAATTGGTTATTACATTCGTGAAAAAGGTGCTATATTGCGTGCAACTATTCTTGTTTGTATTTTTAAATTAATGTTGAGTCCGCATAGCCCTATAGGAGCATATTATGCGGTATTATTTCAGGGGGTGCTCGGAGAACTCTTTTTCTTTAATAAAAAATATTACAAAACTTCCTGCATCGTTTTCGCCACGCTTGCACTTGCCGAATCAGGTGCGCAGGGAATTATTGTTCCTACATTAATATATGGTATGGATTTTTGGAAGGCGGTGAATAAATTTATATCCAATCTTACAAATCAGGAAAATGTTACAAACTATAGTTTATATATCGGAGCTGGATATTTATTCTTACATATATTAGTTGGCTTTACTATTGGCATTATTGCTTCCCGTATTCCCTCTTCAGTCCCGAATTGGAAAAATGAATTTTCATTAAAAGAGAACCAAGTAAATAACACCGTTTCATACGCCAAACCAAAAGAGAACAGCCGAAAAAATTCTCCTAAAAGAATAGGGAGATCAGGTTTATTTGTTATCTGGATAATATTGAGTTTAGTGTGGTTACAGGCAGTTCTGCATATTGGCAATCCAATTTTGGTTCCCGATGAAGTTTTACATATTTTGATGCGTTCTTTTTTAATTATACTTACCTGGTATTTTTTAATAGGTCCTCTGTTACTGAAATTATTAAAAAGATGGCTCGGAAAACAGAAAACAAAATTTCAGAGTAGTATAAGCGAAATTCTTTTATTAATTCCGTCAACAAATTCACTTGTAACATCGAGCTGGAATTACACAGAAAATAAAAGAGGATTAAAAAGACTTTCTGTCTTTTTTAAAATTGTGATGGTGAACGCATTACTACCCGAATGAAAAAGATACAGTTTTTTGATTTAGAAAATAGGACCTATAGTTTGAACACTTCTCTTTCAAAAAAGCAGCTAGTTTTACAATAATAATATCAATATGTTTAAGAATATATTTATTCTGTCGGGACCGACTAATTCAGGCAAAACTTCAAAACTTTTGGAATGGTGTAAAAACAGAAAGGATGTTTATGGAATTTTAACACCAAAAATAAATGGGAAACGAATTTTTCAGAATGTTAATACCGGGGAGCAGTTTGAAATGGAGGCGTGTGAAAATGAGGAAAAAATCTTGTCGGTAGGCAAATATGTTTTCAGCACCAAAAGTTTTGAGCAGGCAACATTTATCCTTAAAGAAGCTTCGAATAAAAAAAACGGTTGGTTAATTGTGGATGAAGTGGGCCCAATGGAATTAAAAGGGGAGGGATTTAGCACCCAGCTCAAGCAAGTGCTGTTAAAAAAAGCAGATACACTTAAGGTAATTATCGTAGTAAGAGAAACATTAGTGGAGGAAGTGGTTAATCATTTTTGTATCCAGAATCAGTGGAGAATATTTAGTGTTCCTGACGATGAGATGTAAACAAATATGAGACCTAAAAAGTTCCCGCTTTTAAAAATAAATTGTATTTATTTGATAATCAATTACTTATGATTAAACCTATGGTTTTAAAGTATTCCTTTAAAAGCAAACAAAAACGCAAACAAAATCAGGAATTCCCTATTTTTACCACCCTTTTACAAAACGTTATATTAATCAGTTATGGCAAAAAAAGAAGAGAAAAAACGGTATAAGTTCAAAGAAATGAAGGTTTATGGGTCGCTGGAGAATTTTTTCGGCAACCAGAAGAACTACAGGATTGTTTTTGATGAAACGGAAGTTTGTTACGTAAATGCGGAATTGCAATTGTTCAACCTCTTGTTCGACGAGGAGGAGTGGAAGGCAAAAGTTGTGATAAAAGCAACAGAGTATTACGAGAACAAAGAGATGTGCAAGCTTGAAAAAGATATTGTAGTAACTACAGACCAAAATATTATTTTCGTGCGAGAAGGTTGGGGAACTGCAACTCCGGGTTGGTGGAAAAAAGGAACCTATAAATGGGAAATTTGGCTGGATGATGTTTTAGTTGGGACAAATTATTTTTATATCGCCAATAATGGATTGGTTTCTGCCGGAAATAATCCATATTTCGATATTAATGCCATAAAATTATTTAATGCCCCAAAAGCAAGTGTTGCTAGAGAGAATCGAAAATATTTAACTACATTTAATAAAGATACTGCCCAATATATTTCCATAGAACTAGATCTTACGAATAAAATATCGCATGAAAAATATTTTCCTTTAGAATTTAATTTTTATTTCTATAATGATGTACATCAATTAAAGGGCGCATCTTATTGGTTTGAACACGTTAACGACTCTAGAAAAAGCATCGTAATGGATATTGGTTATGGAAGTGATGCTGCAGGATTTTGGTACCCCGATAAATATTCCTGTGAAGTAGTTTTTATGGATAATATTATTGCAGTTGTTCCTTTTGAAGTTGGTACAGCTGATACAGAACTTACCGGCGACCCTGTTTGGTTAACAGGTGTGGAAGGAGCAACCGCTACATTAAAAGCTGTCCCCATGGTTACCGATGCAGAAACTTTTGAAATTGCGAAAAAAGAATTGGATGATCTTATCGGGTTAGAAACGGTTAAAAAAGAAATCAACGAATTAACCACCTATTTAAAATTCTTAAAAATACGTCAGGATAAAGGTTTTGAAGAAAAAAATAAGATGAACCTCAACATGGTATTTACCGGAAATCCGGGTACCGGAAAAACAACGGTTGCGCGTATGCTCGGCAAAATTTATAAAGCCATGGGTTTACTTAAACGCGCAGATGTAACGGAAGTTGGGCGAGTAGATCTTGTTGCGGAATATATTGGTCAAACTGCACCAAAAACAAAGGCCGCAATTGATCGTGCCCGCGGTGGAATTTTATTTATTGATGAAGCCTATGCATTAAGCGACAGAGGTGATGACGGCAAAGATTTCGGAAAAGAAGTAATTGAAGTATTAATAAAAGAAATGAGTGATGGTGCCGGAGACACTGCAATTATTTATGCGGGATATCCAAAAGAAATGCGCGATTTTTTAAATTCAAATCCGGGTTTAAGTTCTCGTGTATCGCAGGTAATTAATTTCCCGGATTATAATCCGGATGAATTAATGTCTATTTCGCAATACGATTCCAAAAAACGCGGAGTTACTATCAGTGAAGAAGCAAGGAATTTAATTTATATGAAAGTAGTAGAAGCATATCGCAACCGCGACAATAAATTTGGTAATGCGCGATATGTAAACTCCATTATAGAAGAAGCAAAACAAAATATGGCGCTTCGTTTAATGAAACAGGAAAAACCTGAAGAACTTACCAATGAAGATCTTAGCACTATCATTTTACAAGATGTAGAAGTTATTTTCGGTTTTGGAACTTCCAAAAAAGTAGAACTTCCCATTGATGAAGTATTATTACAGGATGCTATGAACGAGTTGAAAGAACTGACCGGAATGGCAAAGGTAAAAAATGAAATTGAGGAGACAGTAAAACTTGTTCGATATTATAAAGAAATAGGTCGCGATGTAAAAAAATCATTTTCATTACATACGGTATTCACCGGAAATCCGGGAACTGGAAAAACAACTGTTGCAAGAATTTTAGTAAAAATATTTAAAGCACTTGGAATATTGGAACGCGGTCATTTGGTGGAAACCGATCGCGAAGGAATGGTTGCCGGTTATGTTGGACAAACTGCAATTAAAGCAGATGGTATGATAGAGGCTGCAATGGGTGGCGGATTATTTATCGACGAGGCTTATTCATTAAGTCAGGGTGGTGAAAACGATTTCGGCCGGGAGGCAATTGAAACCCTCTTAAAACGCATGGAAGATCACCGCGGAGAATTTATTGTTATTGTTGCGGGATATACGGATAACATGGCAATATTCCTGGAATCTAATCCGGGATTAAAATCACGGTTTGATAAATTTATTCATTTTGAAGATTATACCGAAGAAGAATTATTTGTAATTGGTGAAAATATGCTCAAAAAGGAATATTTATTCTTAACAGAAGAAGCTGCATTGCATTTAAAAGGATATATCATTCAATTAACTGCAAACCGGAATAAATTTTTCGGCAATGCAAGAACAATGCGCAAAATTGTGGCGGATATTGTTCACCATCAAAATTTACGCATGGCCGGCATACTTGCATCACAACGAACTCCCGAAATGATAAAATCCATCACTTTGGATGATGTGAAAAATTTCAGCCTCGATATTGAAGGCAAAACCACACTCAGAGAACAAATAGGATTTAAGTTTAACAGTGGAAATGCAAACAAAGGGGAGGCTAACGAACAAAACAGATAATCTCTAAAATTCTAATATCAGAGCCGCGGATTTCCGTTTTATGACGGTAGCGCGGTTCTTTGTATTTAGTGCCCCTGCTCATCAATATACGTTATAGATTTCAACTTCATTTTCTATTTCTCAGTAAGTGTACAAAAAGATTCCAGATACAAAATATACACCGGCCTTATATATTATTTTAAACCTTAACTCCGCTCCCTTTTTTACGTAATATCTAAATTTAATTTTTCGAGTAATAATTGAACGGGTTTTGTTATCTC
>ENA-ORBV01002263-ORBV01002263.1-microbial-mat-metagenome-genome-assembly--contig:-NODE-2263-length-40971-cov-8.332592_pt1 | contig 40971 bp, 26 predicted proteins | sample MGYA00237777_ERZ505514 | MGnify/ENA primary metagenome ERZ505514 (study PRJEB26160, sample SAMN06269048) | microbial mat metagenome | isolation source: Oligotrophic lake microbial mat | place... | reverse complement strand
CGACTGATGGTTGGCCATGATCCCCTCGCGCTGGGCTCGGACGCTCAGGGCTGACGATACGGACGAAAGAGGAGGGTGTGCAGACCCGCGACCCGCCTGCGCACCGCGTTGCCAGCGGATCGGCGGCGGGAGCCCCCGCTCAGGAGGGCGTGCGGCCGACGAACGCGATGAGCCTGGTCTGATCGTCGGCGTCCAGGGGCACCTCGGCCTTGGGTCCGTAGTGGCCGCTCTGACGCAGCAGATCGTCCAGCGGCTGAATCCCGGCGAGCATCGCGGAGACCAGGCCTTCGTCGAGGCGCTCGTCGAGCCCGGTGGCGCGGGCGAGGTCCCAGGTGTGGATCAGCACGTCGCCCGTGACGAGCATGTCGATAGCGGCGGCGACGCTCAGATGGCCGGGGGGTCCGGCGTCGAACGTGATGGCCGCGACCTCGCGGTCCTCGAGCGCGCGTTGCAGGGTCTCGGCGAAGCCGGCCCACGCGGCGACCGGGTCCTCGTCCACGGACGGCGAGGACGGGAAGACGATGCCTGATCTCCCGATCACGTTGGGAACCCAATCGAGGAGGTGGCGCACGACATCGCGCGCCGTCCAGCCGTCGCAGGGCGCCGGCTCGGCCCACGCGTCCGACGGGACCTGCTCGACCCGGTCACCGAACCGGCCGGCCACGCGACGGAAGCGTTCGGCTGGCGTGTCGGCGATCGCCATGAGGTCGTCGAGCCGGTTGAAGGTGAGCTGCATGCCGCCCTCCATACCGCTGGACACATGGCCGTCGCGGAACTCCTTGGATGCGTGCCGCACCAGTGTCCGCAGGGTTGTGACGCCCTCGTTCTCGGTGAGGGTCACCGTGTTGAGCGACTCGGCGTCGGGGAACCCCTCGAAGACCTCCGTGGACACGATGCGTTCCGGCACGACGATCTCGCAGTACACGCCCCGCCAGGCGAGCTCGTCCCCGTCGATACCTCGCGAGACGTACCGCCAGGCACCGCCGGGCCGGAGGTCCAGCTCGCAGGCGACGAGTGGGTGGTAGTCAGGGCCCCACCAGCGCAGCAGATGGCGCGGGGTGGTCAGGGCGTCCCATACCAACGTGCGGGGCGCGTCGAAGCTCCTGGTGATGAGGATCTCGGTATCCGACGGTAGGGACACCGTCGCCGAGCCGTGCCGTGTCGCCATGTCAGTCCTCCGCGGGGGAATCGGTCGTCGCCCGCAACTCGTGCAGGTAGTCGTCGAGGCGGTCGTAGTGCTCGTTGACGTCAGTGGTGAGCTGCGTCAGCCAGGACTGCAACGGCGCCAGTCCCGGCCGGTGCAGCCGGTAGAGGCGCGCCCGGCCCACACTGCGGCACCGGAGCAGGTCGACATCCCGCAGCACCTTCAGGTGCTTGGACACCTGTGGCTGGGCGCAGCCCAACCGGTCGACCAGCTCGCCGACGGTCGCCTCGCCCGATGCCAGCACCTGCAACAGCTCGCGCCGGGTCCGGTCGCCGACGGCGTTGAACGGATCAGTCGTCGTCGCCGCGCGAGCCATGGGCCCATCGTATTCCTATATAGGAATGTGTCAATGCTTGGCTGAGGGTTCGGTGTCGGTCTGTCAGGCGGGTGTGTCGACCTTGTTGCGCAGGGGCTCGCCGGCCAGGAAGCGCGCGACCTGGTCCTCGACGAACCGCTTGGCCTGTGGGTAGAAGACCGCCGACCCGCCGGCCACGTGGGGGGTGATGAGGACGTTCGTCGCCGACCACAGCGGGTGGCCGGTCGGTAGCGGTTCGGGGTCGGTGACATCCAGCGCGGCCCGGATGCGACCGGTGTTCGCCAGCAGGGCGTCGGTGTCGACCACTGGTCCACGTCCCACGTTGACCAGCAGCGCGCCGTCGGTCATCAGGCCGAGCCGCCGCGCGTCCAGCAATCCGCGGGTGGCCGCCGTCAGCGGCGTGACCAGGCACACGACGTCGGCCCACGGCAGCAGCGCGTCGAGGTCCTCGATGGCGTGGACGCCGTCGTCGGGCCGGGCGCGGCGCGCCACTCGCTCGATCTCGACGTCGAAGGGCCGCAGCCGGGCCTCGATGGCTGCTCCGATCGATCCGTACCCCACGATGAGCACCCGGCTGCCCGCCAGCGAGCCGGTGTGGGTCTCCTCCCACCGCTGTTCCCGCTGGTCGGCCAGCCAGCGCGGCAGTTCCCGCTGTGCGGCCAGCATCAGCGCCACGGCGTGCTCGGCCGTGCTGGCGTCGTGGAGGCCGCGCCCGTTGTGCAGTGCGATGCCATCACGCAGGAACGGCAGCACGTCGTCGTATCCCGCGTTGAGGACCTGGACTGCCCGCAGCGCCGGCATCTCGGGGATGATCTCGAGGCAGCGCGGCGGGCAGGCGTAGGGGACCACGTAGTACTCGACAACCGTCAGGTCCGCCGGATTCGCGCTGCCGTCGTAGACCTCGACCGGCTGACCTGCTGACAGGTCCAGGTCGTGCCAGGGCACGAGGACGTGGGGCGGTGCGGGGCTCGCTTCGCTCACGTGGTCATCCTCGCCTGCCGCGGGGTGCCTTTGCCGGCCGCTATCGCATTGTGTCCGGGGTGCTGTGTTGACTGTGGGCATGTTGCAGCTGCACCGCGCGGAGCGGACCGATCGGCTGGCCGACGCGCTGGCCGACGTCATGGCCGTGCCGCTGGCCGACCCCTTCGCGGCCGAGGTGGTGGCGGTGCCCGCTCGCGGGATCGAGCGGTGGCTGACCCAGCGGCTGTCCCACCGGTTGGGTGCCGGCACGTCCGGCGACGGGGTGTGCGCCAACGTCGAGTTCCCGTCCCCGGCCGCTGTGGTGGTCGATGCCATCGAGGCGGGCAGCGGCATCTCCCGTGGCGAGGACCCATGGCGCCCCGATCGGCTGGTCTGGCCGCTGCTCGACGTCATTGACGAGTGTGCTGGCGAGCCCTGGTGCGCGACTCTCGGCCGCTACATCGGGGCACAACCGCAGACTCCGCAGAGCGAGCGGGAGTTCCGGCTGGGACGCCGGTATGCGACGGCCGCCAAACTGGCCGGCCTCTTCACGTCCTATGGCGCCCAGCGGCCCGGGATGCTGCGCGCCTGGGCCATAATGGCCGCCGGACCGCCTACCGACGGCGGTGGTGACGAGCTGGACGAGGACTCGCGCTGGCAGGCGACACTGTGGCGGCGACTGCGGAACAGGGTCGGTGTGGCCAGCCCCGCCGAGCGGCTGGCGGCGGCCGGCCGGGAGTTGCTGCGCAATCCCGATGTCAGCGACCTGCCGCCGCGCTTGTCCGTCTTCGGCCCCACCCGTTTGACAGTCGACCAACTCACCGTGCTCGGGTCGCTGGGTGCCCACCGCGAGGTGCATCTGTTCGTGCCGCATCCCTCACCGGCACTGTGGCAGGCCATGGGTGGCCTTCACGGCACCGTCTCCGCTGCCGTTCCTGCGGGAACGCCGCCGCGGCGGCACCAGCTGATCGCGCCTGCGGTCGGCCACCCACTGCTGGCATCGCTGGGGCGTGACACCCGGGAGCTGCAGTTGGTGCTGATCGCGGGCGCGCCGGACGCCGTGGATCGCCACCACGATCGCGCCCACCCCCCGGGTGAGGCGACGACGTTGCTGGCCCGCCTGCAGGACGGCATCCACGCCTCCTCCCTGCCTCCCCCCGGCGAGCGACCCGAGCTGGATCCGGGCGACCGAAGCATCACGATTCATGCCTGTCATGGTCGCTCGCGTCAGGTCGAGGTGCTGCGCGAAGTGGTGCTGGGCCTACTGACCGAGGACCCCTCCCTGGAGCCTCGGGACATTCTCGTCATGTGCCCCGACATCGAGACCTTCGCCCCCCTGATCTCGGCGGCGTTCGGTCTGGGGCATGGCAACCAGGGCGTGGCCACTCACCCGGGGCACCAACTGCGGGTCAGACTCGCCGACCGATCACTGCGTCAGACCAACCCCGTGCTGGCGGTCGTCGCGTCGCTGCTGGAACTGGCGGACGCCCGGGTAACTGCCACGGCGGTCCTCGGTCTGGCCGCGATGACGCCGGTGCGGCAACGTTTCGGCTTCGATGCCGACGAGCTGGAGCGCCTGCGCCAGTGGGTCGTGGAGTCTGGGGTGCGCTGGGGGCTGGACGATCGACACCGGCAGGCGATCGGCGGGTTGGCCAGCCTGGCCAACACCTGGCGGGCCGGGCTCGACCGTGTGCTGGTGGGGGTGGCGATGACCCCGGAGGACCAGCGCTACCTCGGGGTCGCGCTACCGCTTGAGGACGTCGACGGCGCGGACATCGTCCTGGCCGGCCGGTTCGCCGAGTTGCTGGACCGCCTTGCCGGCGCGGTCCGGTCGCTGTCCGCAGCGCAGCCCTTGCCGGACTGGCTCGCCGCCATCAGCGCCGCCGTCGACGGCCTCACCGACGTTGCGGAGGTCGACGCCTGGCAGCTCACCCAGGCCCGGCGGGAATTGGCCGAGCCGATGCAGGCGATGGGGTCCGCTGAGGTGGCCGCGCCGCCGGTACTGCGCCTCGACGACATTCGCGCCCTCCTGCGCGACCGGCTGGCCGGGCGGCCGTCCCGGGCCAACTTCCGCACCGGGGACCTGACTGTCTGCTCGCTGGTGCCGATGCGGTCCGTGCCGCACCGGGTGGTGTGCCTGCTCGGGATGGACGACGGGGTGCTGGCGCACGGCAGCGGTGACGGTGACGACCTCCTCTTGGCGGACCCGGTGGTGGGGGAGCGGGACCGGCGCAGCGAGGCGCGTCAGATGGTGCTCGACGCTGTGCTGGCCGCGACACAGCGACTCGTCGTGGTCTACACCGGCGCCGACGAGCGGACGGGTGCCTTGCTGCCACCAGCTGTCCCGATCGGTGAACTGCTCGACACCGCCGACGTCACCTGCCGGGTCGCTGTCGGCGAGGTCAGCGACCGGATCGTGGTGCGCCATCCGCTGCAGCCCTACGACGTCCGCAACTTCATCGACGGCGCGCTCGGTGGCACCGCCCCGTTCAGCTTCGACGCCAACGCGGTCGCGGGTGCCCGGGCTGCCGGGACGGACCGCGAGCCTGCGCCCGCGTTCCTGGCGGGTCCGCTGCCACCACCCGAGCGCACTGAGCTCATCGAGTTGGGCGACCTCATCGGGTTCCTGGAGCACCCGGTGCGGCGGTTCCTACGATCCCGGCTCCGGGTCACCCTCGACCGCGGCGAGCAGGAGCTGTCGGACGCCATCCCGGTGGCGCTGACCCCGCTGGAGACCTGGGGCGTCGGTGAGCGACTGCTGCAGGCCCGGACCACGGGCAGCGACCAGGAGTCGGCCCGGGCAGCTGAGTTCCGCCGCGGGCACCTGCCGCCTGGAGCGCTGGGCTATCGGGCACTCGAGGCCGCGTCCGCTCAGGTGGAACCGCTCGTGGCGGCCGCGGAGCAGCTACGCTCCGGGCCCGCGGCCACGGTCGACGTCACCGTCGACCTGCCCGACGGCCGGCGGTTGGTCGGTACCGTGCCGGGCGTCCACGCCGCCGGTAGTGGGCCCACCGTCGTACGGGTGGTCTACTCCAGACTGGGACCCAAGCATCGCCTGCGGGCCTGGGCGCAGCTGTTGGCGCTGGCGTCATGGCGACCCGGCGAGCCATGGCGGGCCGTCACCGCGGGCCGTAATCCGATCTCGTCGAGGCGAGGATCAGCGGTCGCCAAGAGTTCCACTTTCGAGGCAGCTGCCGTCGACGATGCGCTGCAGGAACTCCTCCGGCTGGTCGACCTGTACGACCGCGGAATGCGGGAGCCGCTGCCCATGGCGTTGGCCACGTCACACGCCTACGCCGCGGCTGTGGTGGCACGCGCCACGATGCGCGATGCCGTGTCCGCGGCGGAGGCGGAATGGCTGAAGTGGAGCGAGAGCACGATGTGGGGAGAGGCCATGGAGGCCGAGCACATCCTCGTCTGGGGCGAGGCCGCACCCCTGGACCGGCTGCGTGACGCCCGGCCGCTGTCCGACGAGACCGGCGGGGCCTGGCCGGTGGACAACAGCCGGTTCGGGGTGCTGGCGTTGCGGCTGTGGACCGGCCTGCTCGCCGCCGAGCGGACGGAGCTGCTGTGACGGGCCGGCCGGTGGCGCCGACCGTACGACCGTTCCGCATCGATGGTCCGCTGCCCGGTGGAACGACGGTCCTGGAAGCCAGCGCGGGCACCGGGAAGACGTACGCCATCGAGGCCCTGGCGGTGCGGTACGTGGCCGAGGGCATCGCGCCACTGGAGCGACTGCTGCTCATCACGTTCGGCCGCAACGCCACCGCCGAGCTGCGCGATCGGGTGCGCCGACGTTTCGTCGCGGTGACCAGGGCACTGGATGCCGCGCGGGGGGACCCGAGCGGTTCCGGGCGGGACGACGACGACCTGGTACGCCACTTGCGTTTCGGTGACCCGGTCGAGGTCGCCGCCCGCTTGCGCCGGTTGCAGGCGGCCGTGGTGTCCTTCGACGCCTCCACGATCGAGACCACGCACGGCTTCTGCAATCACATGCTCGCGGTCCTGGGCCTGGCTGCCGACGCTGCCCCGACACCCACGATGATCGAGGACTCCGACGACGTCGTGACCGAGGTCGTGACGGACCTGTTCGTCGAACGTTTCGGTCGTCCGGACTCCTCGGACCCCGCCGTCGAGCATGGTCGGGCCGTCACGTTGGCCAGGGCCGCGGTCGGCCTCCCGGATGCCGTCGTCGAGCCGACGGGTGCGGACCCGGACACCGAGCCTGGGCAACGCGCGAGCCTGACCACTGCGGCGCGGGCAGAGGTCCTCGCGCGCAAACGACGTCGTGGCCTGCGTGACTACGACGACATGCTGGTGGATCTCCGCGATGCGCTGCGCTCGCCCGGCCTGGCCGAGATCGCGCGCCGGAGGCTGAGGTCGCGTTACCAGATCGTCCTGGTCGACGAGTTCCAGGACACCGACCCCATCCAATGGGACATCCTGTCCGCGGCCTTCCACGGGCACGCCACGCTGATTCTGGTCGGCGACCCCAAACAGGCCATCTACGCCTTCCGGGGGGCCGACGTCCGCACCTACCAGGAGGCGACCGCCGTGGCCGACGCGCAATGGACGCTGCCGGTGAACCATCGCAGTGACGCTGCGCTGGTGGGTGCCGTGCTCGACGTCGTCGGCCGGGCGAGCCTGGGCGACGGCATCACCGCTCCGCACGTCACGGCCGCTCATCAGGACCGGCGGCTGTCGGGTGGCAGAATCGGAGCTCCGCTGCGACTACGGCTCGGTGACCGGAGCCAGGTGCCGCTGACCAAGGCCGGACTGGTCACGACCCGGGCGATGCGTGATCTCATCGCTGCTGATGTCGCCCGCGACATCGTCGCGCATCTCGACTCCGACACCCGGTTCGACCCCGGGACGGGGTCCCGTGCGCTGCTGGCGGGTGACATCGCGGTGCTGGTGCGGACCAACGACCAGGGGGTCCGGGTCCGCAACGCCCTGACCTCAGCCGGCGTCCCCGTGACCTTGTCCGGCGCCGCCAGCGTCTTCCGCAGTGCAGCGGCGGCGGACTGGCTCAGCGTGCTGGCCGCGATGGAGCAGCCGCACCGGTCCGGGCTGATCGGCCGGGCCGCGTTGAGCGTCTTCATGGGCTGGACGGCCGATCGGCTGGGCAGAGCGGTACCCGAGCAACTCGACGCGCTGACTGCCACGATCCGCGACTGGGCGCGGGTGCTTGAGCAGCGAGGCGTCCCGGCGCTCACAGAGGTCATGTTCGCCGCCTTCGAGCTGCCGCGCCGGGTGCTGTCAACCGTGGGTGGCGAGCGACTGCTGACCGACGTGCGACATGTCGCACAGGCGTCACACGTCGCTTCTAGCGACGATCATCGGGGCGTGGCGGCGCTGACCACCTGGCTGCGCCAGCAGATCCTCGACGCGTCGGGAGACCCCTCCGAGGAGCGCAGTCAGCGGCTGGACTCCGACGCCGAGGCGGTGCAGGTCCTGACGATCCACCGCAGCAAGGGACTGCAGTACCCCATCGTGTACGTGCCCTTCCTCTGGGACCGCTACTCCGGTCGCGCTCCCGACCCGCTGCGTTTCCACCGGCCCGACGGCCGACGGGTGCTGGACGTGGGCGGGCCCAACAGCCCCCGGCCGGCCCAGTGGTCCGCGCTGGCCGACGCCGAGCAGTTCGGCGAGGACCTGCGATTGCTCTACGTCGCGTTCACCCGCGCCATCGGCCAGGTCGTCGCCTGGTGGGCACCTTCCTCCAACACGCCGTGCTCGCCGCTGCACCGGGTGCTCTTCGGCGAACCTGTCGAGGGGTCCCTGCCACATGATGTGGCGATCCCCGACGATGCCACGGCTCGGCGCGTGCTGCAGGCACTTGCCGACCGCAGCGGCGGCGCGGTGAGCATCGAGTCGGCAGGTATCGGTCCGGTCCCCGCACTGGCGGCACGGCCGCCCGTACCCGGGCGGCTGGGGGTGCGGGCGTTCGATCGTCCCATCGACGACGGCTGGCAACGCACGTCGTACACCCGCCTGATCAGGGGATTGCACGACAATCCACCCGGCGCCGGCAGCGAGGCTGACGGGGTGTTCTCCGAGGACGAGCCACCATCCGATCCCTCGCTGGCCGATCTCTCGCTGGCCGATCCCTCGCCCGCCGATCCCTTACGGGTCGCCCAGAGGCCCGCCGGCGCCGGGTCTATCGGTGAAGGGTCCATCGCCACCGGGTCCATCGCCACAGGTCCCGGTGACAGCGTGGCGGCCGAGGCGGAACAGGCGTTGCGGGTGGTGGTCTCGCCGATGGCGGACTTCCCGGGGGGAGCGGCGTTCGGAACCTTCGTCCACTCGGTGCTCGACGGCACCGACATGACCGCCGCCGATCTGGTGGGCGAGCTCACGGCCCGAGCCGAGGAGGTCAGCGGCCGGCTGCCGGTCAGGGTGCCCCCGTCCGACCTGGCCGCCGCCCTCGCCGCGACGATCAGCACGCCCTTGGGCCCATTGGCGGGCGGGCGGAGATTGCGCGACATCACATCCTCGGACCGGTTGGACGAGCTGGCCTTCGAGCTCCCGCTGGCCGGCGGGGACCTGGCGGGCGGCAGCGTCGGTGCAGGACTCCTCGGCAGCCGCGGTGCAGGACTCCTCGGCAGCGGCAGCAGCGGTGCAGTCGGTGCGGTCGCAGGCGATATCGCAGCACTGCTACGCCGTTGGTTACCGCCGCGCGACGTGCTGGCGGGCTACGCCGACCGGCTCGACGATCCGATGTTGGCCGGACGTCGGATGCTCGGCTACCTCACCGGCAGTATCGACGCCGTGCTGCGTGTCCGCGACTTCGATGGGTCACCGTCATATCTGATCGTGGACTACAAGACCAACTGGTTGGGAGAGTCGCGGACGCAGCCGCTGACCGCCTGGCACTACCGGCCCGCCGCCCTCGTCACGGAGATGCTCCAAGCGCACTACCCATTGCAGGCGCTGCTCTACTGCGTCGCCCTGCACCGCTACCTGCGTCTTCGGCAGCCCGGCTACCTCCCGCATCGTCATCTGGGCGGCGTCCTCTACCTGTTCGTCCGTGGCATGTGCGGCGAAGAGACACCCGTAGTGGCCGGCACCCCGACCGGGGTGTTCAGCTGGCGACCGCCGGCAGGGCTCATCGAGGAGCTGTCGACGCTGCTCGACACCGGCATGCCGGTGGACGGTGCCGCGGATCGGGGAGTGTGATGACCACCGACGGCGACGTCGACCAGTTCGCCGCCCGGCTGGCCAGAGGAGCCCAGGGCCTGCTCCGGGACTTCAACCAGGCCGGTGTTCTCGACGCAGCGGATGCACATGTCGCGGCGAGGGTCGCGGCGCTGGGCAGGGAACCCGACGACAGGGTTCGCCTGGCCCTGGCGCTCGCCGTCCGAGCGGTCCGGCTGGGATCGGTGTGCATGGAACCCGCCACGATCCGCCACACCGTCACCGTGGACCCGGACGCGCAAGCGGGTGTCGCGGACCTGCCATGGCCGGACCCGGGCGCCTGGGCGACCGCCATCGCGGCCAGCCGTTTGGTCACCAACGGCCCGCACGACGACATCCCGCGCAACGAAGCCCCTGGCAGCGGCCCCGGCACCCAGGAAGACATCGCGGTCACCCGGGCGCTTCCCGCCACACCCCTGCGCTACACGGGGGGACTGCTGTATCTCGACCGGTACTGGCGCGAGGAGCAGTTGCTGCGCCGAGATCTCACTGAGCGCATCAGCCGCACCATCGACGGTGTGGACCTGGCTGCCGCTGCGCGAACCCTCGACCGGCTGTTCGCCGACGGTGACCTCACCCAGCGCAGCGCAGCGGCCATGGCACTGACTTCACCGCTGACCGTCGTCACCGGTGGGCCCGGTACCGGGAAGACCGCCACGGTCGCCCGGATCGTCGCCGCGCTGCTCGACCAGCCGGGCCCTGGAGTACGAGTGGCCTTGGTGGCACCCACCGGCAAGGCCGCGGCGCGGCTGCAGGGGAGCGTGGCCACAGCGGTGGGTCTCAGCGAGGGGGACCGGCGCCGACTCCTGGGCATCACCGCCTCGACGATCCACCGGCTGCTGGGCTCCCTGCCCGGCTCACGCAGCCGGTTTCGGCACGGCCGGGACAACCGCCTGCCCTACGACGTGGTCATCGTGGACGAGACGTCGATGGTCTCGCTGACCTTGATGGCGAGGCTACTGGAGGCGATGCCGCCACAGGCCCGACTGATCCTGGTCGGCGACCCCGACCAGTTGGCCTCCGTCGAGGCGGGCGCGGTGCTGGGCGACATCGTGGCGGCACCGCGCCTCGTGCCGGATCCACCGGGCAACGGCGCGGCCGAGATGGGTGATGGCGGCGTCGCCGCACCCGCTCACGACCACGCGTTCCGGCACCTGAGCGGCGCGGCCCAGCCCGAGGCGACCGCCGCCGCGTGGCGAACCCGGGTAGTCCGGCTCAGTCACGTCTACCGCACCGACAACCCCGCGATAGATACGCTCGCGGCCGCCATCCGCGTCGGCGACCCGGAGCGGGTGATGCACGCGCTGCGCGGTTCCGGGATCGAATTCGTGCCCACCGACCAGCCGCAGCTCGCCACGATCGCGGACCTGCAGATCGACGTCGTGGCAACCGGCCGCGCGACACACAGCGCAGCTCTCGCGGGCGATGCCCCGGCCGCGCTGGCAGCCCTGACCACGCACCGGGTGCTGTGCGCACACCGAGACGGCCGCTTCGGGGTCTCCTCGTGGGCAAGCCAGGTCCAGCGCTGCCTGCGGGCGCAGATCCCCGGTTACGGCAGCACCACCGGGGCCGGCGATCCCGAGTGGTACACCGGGCGCCCGATCGTGGTGACCACGAACGACTACGAGCTGCAGCTGTTCAACGGGGAAACCGGGGTCGCCATCAGGACGCCCGAGGGGCCGCTGGTCGCGTTCGTCAACTCGACCGCACCAGCCCCGGCTGCGGAATCGGCGGAGACTCGACTGGTCGCTCCGTCACGGCTCTCTTTCGTGCTCGACGTGTACGCCATGACCGTGCACCGGGCCCAGGGCAGCGAGTTCGACGCTGTCACTGTCGTGCTGCCGGAGGCCGACTCGCCGCTGTTGACCCGCGAACTGCTGTACACGGCGGTGACGCGAGCCAAGAGCCGGGTCCGCGTGCTCGGCACGCCCCAGGCGGTCGAGGCCGCCGTGCGCCGCCCGATCGTCCGTGCCACCGGGCTGCGTCGGGTGTGGTGAGCGACCATGAGACCGCACGTGCAAGGTGGCCTCTGCCGTGTGATCGGACTCAGGCGCGTGGTGGCGCAGCAGATCAGTGCGGGTGGGCCGCCGCGGTCGGCAGCTCCGGCAGACGTAGCCGTGCGTCGCCCTGCGCCGGCAACGGCAGCACGTCAGGAGGTCCGCCCCTGCCGGGCCCGCCGGTGTAGGTCCGCAGCCATCCCGCTACCTCCTCGATGGGCATCGGGTGGGCCAACACGTACCCCTGAATCGCACCCGCCCCCAGGTCATGCAACTGCGCCCACGTCGCGGCGTCCTCGACCCCCTCGGCGATCACGTCGAGCCGGAGGCTCCGTCCGAGGTCGATGATGCTACGGACGATGACCAGAGCGGCGGGCTCGACACCGAGCGACGAAACGAAGCTGCCATCGATCTTCACCTCGCTGACCGGCAACCGACTCAGGTAGGACAGCGAGGAGTAGCCGGTGCCGAAGTCGTCGATCGACACGCGTACCCCGAGCTCCGTCAAGGTGCGCAGTGCCTCGACGGCCCGATCCGGGTCGCTCATGACGGCGTCCTCGGTGATCTCCAGGGTCAGCGCGGCGGCGGGCAGACCGTGGCGCTCCAGGATGGCGCCGACGCTCGCCCGGGTTCGCGGGTCGGCGAGGCTGCGTGCCGAGAGGTTCACCGAGATCCTCAGGCCCAGCCCCTGCCGCCGCCACCCGGCGGCGGCCTTCGTCGCCGTCTCGAGCACCAGCGCGGTCAGGTCGTGGGTCAGGCCGTGTCGTTCTGCCAACGGCAGGAACTCCTCGGGAGCCAGCATCCCGAGCGCGGGATGGCGCCAGCGGATCAGCGCCTCCACGGCGAAGACCTCGTGACTGCCCGCCCACGCCTGGGGCTGGGCATAGACGACGACGTCACCGTCGGACAAGCCTCGGCGAAGTTCGGCAAGGAAGCCCAGCTGCGTATCCCGTGGCCGCGACCCCGCGGTGGCGTCGTGCATGCGCAGCCCGCCGCCGCCGACCTTGGCGGCGTACATCGCCTCGTCCGCGCGCCGCAGCAGCGTGGAGGCGTCCCGGCAGTCCTCCCCGCTGAGGGCGATACCGAGGGAAGCGCGGACCTCCACGTCGACCCCGTCGAGCACGATCGGGCCGCACAGCTGGCGCAGCACCCGCTCGCCATGGCCGCGGGCGGCGCGGTCGTCGGCGACGCCGGTCACCAGCACCGAGAACTCGTCCCCGCCGAGGCGGGCGACCATACCGCCCTCGGACGCGGCCGTCAGCTGCCGCGCGACGTGCACCAGCAACTGGTCCCCGGCGTGATGGCCCAACGAGTCATTGACCTCTTTGAACCCGTCCAGGTCCAGCAGCATCACCGCGCATCCCCGGCTCGACTCCGCGGCGATGGCAGCCAGCTCGGCATCAACGCTCTGCCGGAACAGGGCCCGGTTGCCCAGGCCGGTGAGGGCGTCGTGGAATGCTTCGCGGCGCAGCTGGTCCACCAGTCGGCCGTTGCGCAGCGCCAGGCTGGCCTGGTTGGCGACGGTTTCGAGCAGGGGGAGGTCGTCGTTGCCGAAGGCGCGGGCGTCGTCCCCGCGGTCGGCCACCAGCAGCGCCCCGATGACGTGCTTCTCCTCGGGAATCGGCACGACGAGCGCCTCCCGGTACCCCAGCGATCGCAACGCGGCCGTCGACGTACCCCGCGGCAACACGACGCTCTCACCACCGGCGAGCACCGAGGTCCACGGTGCGTTCTGCCGCAGGTCGATCACCGTGGCGACGGTGGCGCCGGAGGAGTCCAGCCGATACCGCAGATCCGGCTCCCCCTCCCGCTCGGCCGGCATCACCAGCTCCGCGGCTCGCGCCCTGAGCAGGTCCCTGGCCCCCCGCAGCACGCTGTGGGCGACGTCCTCGACTCGATCGACGGCGGTCACCGAGCGACCGAACTCGTACAGGTCGGTCAGGCTGAGATGCCGCTTGTTCAGTGACGCGTGCGCCCGGTAGGCCGCCAGCAGGCCGGCGAACAGAATGACGATCAGGGCGGCGACGCGGGGATCAGCGTGCGTCGCGGTCACCGCGATCAGGCCCACGCATCCGACGAGTGGGGCGGTCAGCGGCGCCCGCAGCGCCTCGCGGGCGATCTCTCGCGGCCGCAGCTGCCCGTCATGCAGCGCGATCACCAGCAGGACCATCACGCTGTCGACCATTCCGGCCAGCACGATCACGACGATCGCGCAGACCCACGCCTGCGGCCCGAGGTCGGCGGACGATCCCATTCCCAGGCTGAATCCAGCGATGGCGATGACCGCCCCCAGGACGGCCAGGGCGACATTGAACAGGGCCTTGAGAAAGGGCTGCCGCCGGACCACGACGAAAACGAACCCGGTCCCCACGGCCACCGCGACGACCATTTCGGTGGGCGAGGAGAAGAACAGCGCGACGACCAGGGGGAGCTCGCTGAGCGACAGCGTCTGCGCCTGGTGGCGCACCTGCAGGTGGAGCACCACGAGCTCCGCCACCCCGAACATCACGGCAAGCACCCACCACGGCAGGTGAGGCGTGGTCCGTGAGGTGAGAGGCTCCGCGACGGTCAGCATCCAGAGCAGCAGCGACATCGCGAGCATGCCGCCGATCAGCACCATCAGGCCCGTCCGGGGAGCCGGCAGGGCCCACCGGCCTGATCCCGTCACGGCTGCACCTCCTTCCCGTCGGACACGTCGGGACGGACAGCGTCATGCCCATCGGTCGGTCGCCCATCATGCGGTGCCTCTAGAGATATCACCCAGCGTTGTGAAATGGCCTCGAGAACGCGCCAGCCCAGCTGTTCTCGGCCCACTTACGCCCGGCGAATGTCGAATTGGTCCAGGTCTGAGCGCTCCATCCGTGGTCCGCCCACTTCCGGCCCTCCCAGATCAACGTCGTCCTGCGGCCCGCGGCTGTCGAGGCGGCCGTGAAACCGACGCCTGCCACGGGGGTGCCGTTGAATGTGGAGCCCCGGTCGCTCCAGCCGGTCAAGCTCCAGGCAGTGCCCCACACATCCACCTCCCCCGTCAGCGGGACACCGTCGGCCAGGACGTGGGCACCGCCCCGCGCTGCTTCCAGACTGCCCGTTCCCGTAGCCGCGGGAGCGGCCGGCGCGGCGATGTGCGGCGCGCTTGCCTGCGCCGCCGCGACCAGATCGATGGTCCCCGCCCCTTGCGCCTGCGCGTCCACCGCGGGCAGCGGCGTCGCCGTGCTGCGGAGCAACTCCTTGACCTGGTCCGGCGACAGCTCCGGTCGCTGCTGCAGCAACAATGCGGCCGCCCCGCTGACCACTGCGGCCGCCTGTGAGGTGCCGCTACCGCGCAACAGCCCGTCGGCCACCCGCGCCGCAGGGAATGTCTGCGACAGCGTCGACCCGGGCGAGGCGAGGGACACGATGCCGACGCCGGGGGCCACGACGTCGGGCGAGCGGTCGGGCGCCACCGAGCCGCCACCGATCGCCGAGAACCCGGGAACGGTGTCGTCGGCAGGATCGGCGGTGCCACGGGGGTCCGAAGCCCCGACCGCGAGCACGCGGGGGTTGTAGGCGGGCGAGGCCAGCCCGGCGCCGCTCTCGCCCCCGTTCCCGGCTGACGCGACGACCACGACACCAGCCAGCCAGGCCCGCTCGGCGGCCCACGACAGCGGATCCAGCAGCGGGTCCGCGGCGCTGTCCAGACCCAGCGACAGGTTGAGCACCCGCACGTTCAGGCCGAAGTCGTCGCCGTACTCGGTGACCCAGCTGATCGCGGCGATCAACTGCGACACGTCCACAGCACCGTTGGCGTCGCCCGCCTTGATGCTCACGAGCCGGGCGTCGGGCGCCATGCCGTAGAAGCGGTCTGCCCGGCGGGCGTAGGTAACGCCGTCGGCGGCTCGTCCCTCGCGGCCGGCGATGATGCCCGCCATCGCCGTGCCGTGGCCGTACCCGTCGAGGTGCTGCGCGCCCGCCGTCTGCGAATCGAACGAAAGGTCCGGCCCGACGACGACCTTGTCGACGCCGCGCAGGCCGCGCACTGGCGTGACTCCGGTGTCGATGACCGCGATGTCGATACCGGCACCAGTGAGGCCGCGACGCCACAGCGTGGTGGCGCCAGTGAATCGGGTGACATTGGCCAGGCTGCCGGGCTGCGGCTCCGCCGCGCCGTCATCGTCGCTCGCGTCACTGTGGCCAGCGTCATCCGACAGCAGAGGCACAGCGGCATCAGGTGCGGTCGCCGCCACACCCTCGGTGTGGCGCAGCAGCGCAGTCAGCGACGTCGGTCCTTCGACCAGCATCATGTCGAGGCGGCTGTAGTCGGCCAGGACATGCCCCCCTGCCTCGTCGACGACCCGCTTCAGGGCGGGCGCAGCCCCCGGCTCCATGATGACGATGAGGCGGCCACCGGCAGGGGCGCCACCCACAGGCAACGCCCCTCCACTCGTGGCGATGACGACGACACTGCTGACGACGGCGGTCACGAGAGCCGTCGAACCGGCACCCAGGGTCGGCATCAAGCTGGCGCGATTACGACGAGGGGACATGCGGCTCCTTCCGGGCGTATGGGTCACGCCCTCAGGATTGGCTCTCTGCAACCGCCGTTTTGCCCCGTGCGCCCGTGATCACCCGAATGCCAGCCGTTATCACCTGAACAGCGACATTCAGGCGCTACGGCTGCCCCTCAGCTGGTGACCAGGCCTACCTGGCCGTGTTGTTCCGGCGTGTAGGCCACCTGACAGAAACCGTGATTGCAATAACCGAACGGGTTCTTGTGCAGGTACTGCTGGTGATAGTCCTCGGCGTAGTAGAAGGTGCCCGCATCGACGGCGGGCCGGATCTCGGTGCTGACCCGCCCGAAGCCCTTGGCGGTCAGCGCCGCCTGGTATCGCTCGGCGGACGCCGTCGCCAGCCGTGCCTGCTGGGGCGTCGAGGGGTAGATCGCGGAGCGGTACTGCGTGCCGACGTCGTTACCCTGCCGGTTCAGGGTGGTGGGGTCGTGGTTCTCCCAGAACTGCTTGAGCAGCGTCTCGTAGCCGACGACCGCGGGGTCGAAGACCACCAGCACGGCCTCGGCGTGTCCGGTGCGGGCAGTGCACGTCTCCTCGTAGGTCGGGTGTGGTGTGAACCCACCCATGTACCCGACCGCGGTCGTCCAGACACCTGGGAGCTTCCAGTAGATGCGCTCCAGGCCCCAGAAGCAGCCCGCGGCAAGGTAGGCCACCTCGTGACCGTCCGGCCACGGCGCGGTCATCGGGTGGCCGAGCACGGCGTGGGCCGCGGGCACCGAGACCGGCGTGGACCGCCCCGCCAGGGCCTCCTCTGGCTTGATCATGGACTGCTTGTCGAATCGCGAACCGAACATCGTGGCGTGCCTCCATCGGGGATGTACTGGCACAACCCGTGGCGTTCGAGGATCGTTCCCAGCGTCCGGCCCCGATGACATGACGTCCGCGGCCCGTAAGGTTTCACGGGCCGGCGTGATATTTGTGGCACCCACGGCTATCGGGTGTCGGCGGGTCGCGGCGCTAGCGTCACATCATGCAAGCCGCGCGGCTCACGGTGCTGCTGTCCTGCGCGGCTGTGGTGACGGCCTGCACCCCGCTGACCGGTGCACCAGCGGGCCATACGGGTGCTGCGGGCCCGCCTGCCGGCCCCTCGACCGCCGCCACGACGCAACCCGCGGCGGCCCTCACCCCGGCAAGCGTGTCGCCGCAGCCAGGAGCCGCCACCCAGGCAACCGACGACCCCACGCCGGTCGACGGCGACGCGGCACCCGACGCGGCCACCACGCCGCCCGACCCCGGTCGATCCGAGACCGCAGGTCCAACCGAGTCGTCGGGCGCCGCCTCGAGCGGCATGCCCACAGCGACCGGCCGCAGTCTGGTCTTCGCCGAGGAGTTCGACACCGGTGATGGCCTCGATCCACAGCACTGGACCCCGGCCGGCGGGGTGTCGGTCGCCGACGGCACCCTGGTCATCACGTCGCTCACCGCCGGCGCCGAGCCACTGCCGGGGGGGTCGGTCAGCAGTAAGGATCGGCGGTCCTTCACCTACGGCCGGTTCGAGGCCCGGATCCTGATACCTGTCGAGGGCGGGGCCCCGGCCTTCCGGTTGCTGCCCGAGGACGAGGTTTATGCCACGTCCGCTGAGGCGGACAGGCGGTGGCCGGTCAACGGCCGCATCACCGTCGTCGAACCTGGCGCCACCCCGAGCACCCTGGTCGGGTCCGCGGACCTGGTGCGCGGTGGTACCGCGGCTGCCGACGCGGGGTCGTTCGACACCGGCAGCGCCCTCAGCGCGGGGTACCACGTCTATGCGGTGGACTGGATGCCCCACACGCTGACCTGGTTGGTGGACGGAGTGCCCTACCACAGCATGGACATCAGCAGACCGTTCGACGACCGGCGACCCTTCGACGAGCAGTTCTATCTGCAGATCGGCGTCGAGCACACGGGGCCCGCCGATGGCGGCTCGTCGCCGCCCGATGCGATGCTCGTCGATTGGGTCCGGGTCTTCCAGTGAACCCCGGTGGTCGGTACGCCGGGCGGCCACGAGGTCGATAGCCTCGACCTGTGAGCGACACCACCGATTGGTCCACCACCGGGTTTGCCACCCGGGCCATCCACGCAGGGCAGGACCCGGACCCGGCTACCGGGGCGGTCAACACGCCGATCTATGCCTCCAGCACCTACGCCCAGGACGGCGTCGGCGGGCTTCGCCTCGGCCTGGGCACCGGGTACGAGTACTCCCGCTCGGGTAATCCGACGCGGACCGCGCTGGAGGCGGCCCTCGCGGCATCGGAGTCACCCGCAGGCGGGCGGGCGCGCGGCCTCGCTTTCGCCTCCGGGCTGGCCGCCGAGGACGCCCTGATCCGCGCGGCGACCCGGCCGGGTGACCACATCGTCGTGGGCGACGACGCCTACGGTGGCACCTACCGGCTCATCTCACGAGTCGCAGGACCGTGGGGGATCACCCACAGCACCGCCCACATGAGCGATCAGCACTCGGTCACCGCCGCCCTGGAGCCGGGCCGCACTCGGCTGATCTGGGTCGAGACACCCACCAACCCGCTGCTCGGCGTCGTGGACATCGCTGCGGTGGCCGAGGTGGCGCACAGCGCGGGTGCGCTGCTGGTCGTCGACAACACCTTCGCCAGCCCGTACCTGCAGAACCCCCTGACCATGGGTGCCGACGTGGTCGTGCACTCCACGACCAAGTACATCGGCGGGCACTGCGACGTCATCGGCGGCGCCCTGATCACCGTCGAAGGAAGTGCCGCACCGACCGAGCACCACACCGGGGAGCCGTTGGCCGACCGGCTGGCGTTTCATCAGAACGCGATGGGGGCCGTGCCGGGGCCGTTCGATGCCTTTCTGACCCTGCGCGGGCTCAAGACCCTGGCGGTGCGGATGGACCGGCACTGCGACAACGCCGAGGCGGTCGTGGCGTTCCTGTCCGAGCAGGCCGGCGTGGCCGACGTGCTGTATCCGGGCCTGGAGACCACGCCGGGGCACGGCGTGGCGCTGAAGCAGATGCGCCGCTTCGGCGGGATGGTCTCCTTCCGCCCCGTCGGCGGCCGTGACGCGGCGCTGCGGCTGTGCGGCGCCACGTCGGTCTTCACGCTGGCCGAAAGCCTCGGGGGAGTGGAGTCATTGATCGAGCACCCGGCTGCGATGACGCACGCCAGCGTCGCGGGGTCGGCGCTGGAGGTCCCGGACGACCTCGTCCGGCTGTCAGTCGGCATCGAGGACATCGACGACCTGATCGCCGACCTCGACCGGGCGCTGGGTGCGTGACTTCGGGCGTCTGACCAAGGGCTAGCCTCGTCGAGGTGTGATGGCGGAGCCCGGGTGACCGGCCCCGTGCTGTCCGCCCGCTCGCTGCTGGGACGCCCTGGCCACCTCCCCGCGCAACTGCGCCTTCCGCTCGGGCGTGACCTCGCGCCAGTGGCACCCGGCTTCGATCGCCTCCAACGCATAGAGGAAGTTCAGCGACACCCGCGGGTACCTGGCCCGCAGCCGGAGGTACAGCTCGACGGGGCCGATGTCGAAGATGTCGGCCTCGCTGCGGACGCCGACACCGACCAGTTGGGCGGCCGTGACGGCGCCGAGGTTGGGCAGCGCGGCGAGCGAGCGCGTCGCCGCCTGGTCACTGGCGGTCACCCGGTCGGCGTCGCCCAATGAGCGTGTCCCGGACACGGCCCCGACCGGGATATGGCCGTAGACGTGCGGGAACCGTTCGCTCAACCCCTCCCACCGGACGGGTGAGCCCGCGGCCTCGCACGCCTCGACGTCGACGACCAGCAGCAGGCGTTCGTCGAGGAGGTCACCGCCGTAGTGCCGTTCCAGCACGCCCGGCAGCTGGGCCCCGGTACAGCAGTGGATGAACCCGACCTCGTCGAGACCCGCGTCCGCGGTGCTCCGCCGGTACGCGCCGACCTCCAGGGCGCGCTCCCACTCGGCTCGGCTCGCGACGTGGAGCACCTGTGTCCCGCTCACCGTGATGACCGGTTGACTGCGGCGTCGGCCGCCGACCCGGACTTGACCGCGCCGCGCAGCGTGCGCAGCGCGACCTGCAGCGGCGCGAGCTGCGGCTCCGGCAACGCCCGCACCTCGGCGAGCAACTGGCGGGCGCGATCGATGGCCGTGGCGTTGCCGGTTTCCCACTTCTCCACGCGAGCGGCTGCGCCGGGCGCCGGCAATGACGCCATCGGCACCGTTCGGACCACGACACTGGTCAGCTCCTCCACCGCGGCATACAGGTCGTAGCGCAGGGCGGCGCGGGCCAGCGACTGCCAGCGGTCGTGGCGCGGCAGTTCGGTGATAAGGCTCAGCACCGGGTCGATGCCATAGCGCTCCTGCACGGTGACGTAGACGTCCAGCACGCCGTCCGGTGATTCACCGGTCCGGGCGGCGATCTCCGCGACGTCCAGCAAGGTGAACTCGTCGAGCAGCTCCCACGACCGCACCGCCATGTCCCGCGGCACACCGACCCCGGTCAGCGACTCGATCGGGGCTCCGGGCAGTGTCCGGCCCGCCTCGCGCAGCCGCCGCTGCATCCTGGGCCGCAGGTCCCGGACGAGCCCGGCGAAGCGAGCGACCTCGGCGTCGACGTCCAGTGGATCGGGCCGCGACTGCAGGAACCAGCGTGCCGAGCGGTCCATCACCCGCCGGTGCGCCAGCCGGAGCTCGTTGAGCGCGGCCATCGGCGCCGTGCCCACGAGGTCGCTGACCTGGGCATGCCACTGCGCCTGGCCGAAGACCTCGGCCGCCACCGCCCACGCGCGCACCGCCCGGTCCGGACTCACGGACAGCTCTTCACCGAGGCGGAACACGAACGTCGACCCGGAGCTGTTGAGTACCCGGTTGGCCAGCGTGGTCGCGATGATCTCTCGGCGCAGCGGGTGAGCGGGCAGCCGCTCGGCGTAGCGCTCCCGCAGCTGGGGCGGGAAGTATCCACTCACGAAGCGTTGCGACCACGACTCGTCCGGTACCGCCGAGGCGAGCAGGGCCGTGGTCAATGACAGCTTCGAGTAGGCGGTGATGACGCACAGCTCGGGCCCGACCAGGCTGCCACCCGCGGCGGCGCGATCGGTCAGTGTCTGGTGGTCGGGCAGGTACTCCAGCGTGCGGTCGAGGCCGCCGTTCTCGCCCAACCAGTCGAGGAAGCGGTCGTAGACCGGCAGCATCGAGCGCGACTGGTGCCGGGCATTGCCCAGTTGGGTGTTCTGGTCGATGTTGTGCCGCAGTACCCCGGCGGCCACGTCGGCGGTCATCTCGGCCAGCAGTGCGTTGCGTTGCTCGGCGGTCAGATCGCCGTCGGCGACGACCCGGTCCAGCACGATCTTGATGTTGACCTCGTGGTCGCTGGTGTCGACGCCGGCGGAGTTGTCGATGGCGTCGGTGTTCAGCCGCACCAGGTGAATCGCCGCCTCGACCCGGCCCCGCTGGGTAAGTCCCAGGTTGCCGCCCTCGCCGACCACCCGGGCCCGCAGTTGCCGGCCGTCGATCCGCAGCGCGTCATTGGCCTTGTCGCCGACCTCGGCGTTGGTCTCGTCCGAGGCCTTGACGTAGGTGCCGATCCCGCCGTTCCACAGCAGGTCGACGGGTGCCAGCAGGACACTGCGCACCAGCTCGGCTGGTGTCATCCGCAGTGGTGAACCATCGGCGTTGGGCGACAGCCCAAGGGCCGTGACGGCCGCCTCGCTGAGCTCGACCACCTTGGCCGACCGGGAGAAGACCCCGCCGCCGTCGCTGATCAGGGCGCGGTCGTAGTCGTCCCAGGACGACCGGGGCAGGCCGAACAGCCGGGTCCGTTCCGCAAAGGAAGTGGGCGGGTCGGGGTCCGGGTCGATGAAGACGTGCCGGTGGTCGAAGGCGGCCACCAACCGGATGCTCCGCGACAGCAGCATCCCGTTGCCGAACACGTCACCGCTCATGTCCCCGATCCCGGCCACGGTGAACGGGTCCCGGTCGACGTCGACGTCGACGTCGTGGAAGTGGCGGCGCACGCTCTCCCACGCCCCCCGGGCGGTGATGCCCATGGCCTTGTGGTCGTACCCCCGCGACCCGCCGGAGGCGAAGGCGTCGCCGAGCCAGAAGCCGCGAGCCAGCGAGATCTCGTTGGCGATGTCGGAGAACGCGGCGGTGCCCTTGTCCGGCGCGACCACCAGGTACGGGTCGTCCACGGGCTCGCGGGGCGTCGTACCGCCTGGCGTATCCAGGACGCCGTCGTGGCGGACCACGCGCGCCGGCGTCACCACCGCGCCGCCAGCGGCCAGGTCCCGGTTGTCGGTGACGTCCAGCAACGCCGAGACGAACAACCGGTAGCACGCCGTGCCCTCGGCGTACCACGCCTCACGATCGGCGGTCGGGTCCGGCAGGAGCTTGCCGACGAAGCCGCCCTTCGCCCCGGTCGGCACGATGACGGCGTTCTTCACCTGCTGGGCCTTGACCAGGCCCAGGATCTCGGTGCGGAAGTCTTCTCGGCGGTCCGACCAGCGCAGCCCGCCCCGGGCGACGGCCCCGAATCGCAGATGGACGCCCTCGACCCGGGGGCCGCACACCCAGATCTCGAAGGCCGGGCGAGGCTGCGGCAGGCCGGGTACCCGGCGGGGGTCCAGCTTGATCGCCACAGTCGGGTTGGGCATGCCGTCGGCGCCCGGCTGAAAGAAGTTGGTCCGCAGCGACGCTTCGATCGAGGCGAGCATCGAGCGCAGGATCTGGTCCTGGGCCAGGCTCTCGACGTCCTCCAGCACCTCCCGGACCGCCTCGGCCGCCTGCTGCTGAGCGCTGCGACGTGCCGCGGACGGCCCGGCGCCCGGCCCCGCGGGGAACCGGTCGGGATGGAACCTGGTCTCGAACACCGCCACCAGCAGGCGTGCGACCTGGGGGTTCTCGGCAAGGCAGGAGGCGATGTACCCCTCGGAGAAGGCGGTGACGCCCTGGCGCAGGTAGCGGGCGTACGTCCGCAGGATGACGACGTGGCGCCAGGTCAGCCCCGCCCGGAGCACCAGGCGGTCGAAGTCGTCGGACTCACTCGTGGCGGTCCAGCCGGCCACGAATGCGTCGGTGAAGCGCCGGGCCAGCCGGAAGCGGTCGGTCGTGGTACCGGGGTCGACGGCACCTGGCGGCAGCCGCAGCCCGAAGTCGTAGATCCACCAGGTCTGCAGCTCCACCGGCTCAGCCGGCTCGACCAGTTCGTCAGGGTCCGTCACGACGTCGTGCGGGCCGACTCCGATGATCCGGTAGGGCCGCTGGTCGAGGACCTCGACCCCGAGGTGATCGAAGTACGGCAGGATCTGCGACACGCTCAGCGGTTCCCGGCGGAACACCTTGAGCCGTCCCTCGCCCTCGGGCGCGCCCGCCGGGTTGTAGAGCAGCAGGTCGAGGTCGGGTGCGGCCCCGCCGCCGGCCTCCAGCGTCTCCAGGCTGACCAGGTCGCTGACCGCGGTGCGCGGTGAGACGTCCTCCTTGTAGGCCTCCGGCAGTGCGTCGGCCCAGCGCCGCGACATGCGCACCGCGTCCGCCTCGCCGAGCTCGCCTGCCAAGCCGTCATAGAGGTCCTCCGCCCAGGTCCGGGTGCAGGCGGCCACCCGCCGCTCGATCTCGTCGAGATCGACCTGGGCAAGCTCGAGCCCGCCGGGCCCGCGGCCGGCTGGGGTCCGCACAATGAAGTGCAGGCGCGCCAGCACGGACTCGCTGACCTGGGTCGAGTGCTCGACGCCGTCGGCGTCGAATGCCGCCATGAGGACCGCCTCGATGGCGAGCCGGACCTGTGTGGTGTACCGGTCCCGCGGCAGGTAGACCAGGCAGGAGACGTAGCGCCCGAAGTCGTCGCCGCGCACCAGCAGCCGGGTGCGGCGGCGCTCCTGAAGTTGCTGGACCGCGGTCGTGATGCGGGTCAGGGTCGCGATGTCGCTGGCGAAGAGCTCGTCGCGGGGGTAGTTCTCCAGGATCGCCAACAGCGCCTTGCCGGAGTGGGTCCGCGGCCCGTATCCGCTGGTCGCCAACACCGTGGCTGCCTTGCGGTCGATGACCGGGACGTCGAGCACGCTCTCGGTGTAGGCCGTGGAGGACAGCAGGCCGACGAATCGGCGCTCGCCGACGACGCGCCCCTCGCTGTCGAACGTCCGGACGCCGATGTAGTCGAGGTAGCCGGCGCGATGCACGGTCGAGCGGGAGTTGGCCTTGGTGATGATGAGGACCTCGCGGCGCCTGGCGAGCCGGGTGGCGGCGGCGCCCAGCCGGCTGACCGTCGCGACGCCGTCGATGCCGCGCAGCACGCCGAGGCCGGTGGTGGGGACGGATGTCAGGTCCGCAGTGGGCTCGCCGGGACCCAGGACGTACTCGCGATAGCCGACGAACGTGAAGTGGTCGTCCGCGAGCCAGCGCAGCAGCCGGGCACCCTCGGCGATGTCGGTCGGATCGACGCCGGGTTGGGCCGCGCCGTCGAGATCGTCGGCGATCCGCAGCGCACGTTCGCGCATCGCGCCCCAGTCCTCGTTGGCAGCCCGGACATCGTCGATGACGCGGCTCAGCGACGCGGCCAGCCTGTCGTCGGCCTTGGGATCGTCACAGCGGTCGATCTCCAGGTGCATCCAGGACTCGACGGTGATGCCGGCGCCCGCCCCCGGGTCCGGCGCCTCGTCGCTCCCGGTCACCCCCAGCACCTCGGTGAGCGCGGCTTCCGGGGTCCGCCGCACCACCACCTGCGGGTGCACGACGAGATGGATGCCGCGGCCGGCGCGCGAGATCTCGTTCGTCACGGAGTCGACGAGGAACGGCATGTCGTCGGTGACGATCTGCACGACGGTGTGACCGGTGGTCCAGCCGTCGGTGACCGGCTGTGGGGTCAGCAGGCGGACCGTGCTGTGGCCGACGCGTCGGTGCTGTGCCAGCAGCAGGTGGGAGCGGACCAGGCCGCAGAGGTCCACGGGTTCGCGATGCACCAGGTCCTCGTCGGCGACGTCGGCGAGGTACGCCTCGATCAGGGACAGGTCGACGGCGGCGCCGTGCTCGGTGGCCACCGCCGCCGCCTTCGACAGAAGCTCCGAGCGTTCATTGCCCACAGCTCGACCCTAATCCGATCCGGCGGCTCGGGCCGGTCGGTGCTGGCAAAGGCATGTCGGCCGTCCTGCGAGCCTGGAGTGTTGGCCCGGCACGTGGGCGCCCCTCGATGCCCCGAATCAAGGGCACTGACCTCATTCCCAGGGAGGATTCGCGCCATGCGCACCATCGTCGTCACCGAGTTCGCCAGTCTCGACGCCACCGTCGACCCCCGCCTGGGACGGCGGCTACGCGTTCCACGGTCTGCCAGACGATGGCGGTCGGCCACCGTGCTGCGGTCGAAGGCTGACGTGGCCGGGCTCGGGGAGAGCGACGGCGGCGGCATCCAGAGGCTCTGCTGCGAGGTGGTCCAGTGAATGAGGCCGGAGCGAGCCGGGCGGTTCGTCGGGCCGGGCCGGCCGACGCGGCCGTCGTGGGCCGGCTGCTGTTCGACTTCAACACCGAGTTCGAGGCCGCGACCCCAGACTCGGACGCCTTGTCGGCTCGGTTCCGCGAGCTGCTTGGCCGCGACGACGTGATCGTGATGTTGAGCGGCGACACCGAGGCCCCTACCGGGTTCGCGTTCCTGACGCTGCGGCCCACGCCGTACTACGTCGGCCCGCTCGCGCAGCTCGAAGAGCTCTACGTCGTGCCCCCGCTGCGCAACGGCGGCATCGGCACGGCGCTGCTGTCCGCCTCGGTCGAGGCGGTGAGCCGGGCCGGCAGCCAGGAGATGCACATCGGCGTCGACGAGGTCGACGTCGACACCCGCCGGTTCTACGAGCGGCACGGGTTCGTCAACATCGAGGCGGGCGCGGACTACCGGATGCTGCTCTACACGCGAGAATTCTGAACAGACTCCCAGGCCGCCGGGACCCTGACCCTTACCCTGACCCAGCCTTTCGTCCCCGCCTTCGACCGCTTCACGTTGCAGGTGAAGTCTCAGGGGAAGCTGGCAACGAAGCTGGGAATGCCGACCGCGGCCGAGGAGACCGGGGCGCCGGTGTCGTTGATCACGTGGTCGATCGTGCCGGCACCCAGTTGCACGGTCAGCAGGTTGTGCAGCCTGACACCGGGTTTGACCGGTACCTCGAAGCCGCGGCTGGCGCGGATGGTGGGATCGACGTTGGTGAAGATGTAGCTGCCGCCGCCCCACAGCTCGTGGGTGTCCACGTCATCGGCCACCTTGTAGCCGGCCCAGCCGAGGACCCCGTCGTGTTGCCACGCCGCCTGGTTGGGCGGGTCGTAGGGCAACTCGTTCTGGAAGAGAACCGTGCGGCCGTTCTCACCGTTCCAGATCAGGTTGTACTCCTGGTAGTGCTCGACGAACAGGCCAGTGGCGGTGACGTCGTCGCCGTTGACGATGACGCCGTTGCGGCCGGTATTGAGGTCCCAACCGATGCCGTTGCCATGGTCGCCTCGCCAGGCCCAGATGTGGTCGAGCAGGACGTTGTCGCTGTTGACCTCGAGGCTCAGTTCGGCCTTTCCGACCGCCGGGCCGCCCAGGCGGAAGTAGACGTCGCTCAGCGTCGTCGGGTTGAGCTGGTCGCGGTGGCGGCGGCGGTCGTCGTTCGTGCCGAAGTCGCCGCGGCGGCCGTGGTCCTTGCCGATACGCAGCAGAACGGGCGATTCGACAGCACCGGCGTCGATCATCAGGCCCGCGATGACGACACCAGGGACGTCGGCGACGGTCATCGGTGTCGCCCCATCGATGGCGGTCAGCGTCGCCAGGCCGAGGCCCAGCACGACTGTGTCGGCCCGCTTGACCCGCAGCGTGCCGTCGATGTCGTAGACGCCGGGGGTGAACAGCAGGTGCTTGCCACGGGCGAGTTGCTTGTCGATCGTCTTGGCCGAGTCGCCCGGGCGCGCGATGTAGAACCGTGAGAGCGGGATGGTGCGACCCGGGGTCTGACCGTTCTCCCAGGTGGTGCCGGCGGTGTCCGCGGCTGCTGCCGGGACGAACACCTGGTAGCGCTGCCGTGCGTCGAGGTAGAGGAACGGCTTCTCTCGGCTGAGCGGGTTGGTCGCAAGGGTGGTGTACGGCGGGTCGGGGAAGGTCTGTGCCGGCGCGCCGGTGACGCCGGCGAACACCTGGTTCCACACGGCGTTGGACCATCCGCCGATGCTGCTGTCACGGACCAGGAACTGCTGTTGTGAGCCGTTGATGACGAAACCGGTCTTGGAGTCGGCGATGAAGCCACCGCTGGCGAACTGCGGCCCTGCGGTGCAGTAGTCCATCAGGGTGAGGTTGCCACCCGTGATGTTGACCCGGCGCATCGACGAGGCCTGTGACACCGCCCAGAAGTTGCCGGAGTCTCGGCAACCGTCGATGCCCCTGCCGGTGACGTTGATGCTCAGGTTCGCCACCGATCGCCAGAAGTTGTTGAGCGCTATGCAGTTGTCCGCGGCAAGGCAGCGGTTGTAGACGTCGACATGACCGTTGATGATGACGTCGGTCGGGCGCTCGCCCAGGCCCAGCACCTCGGTGTAATAACCGACCTGCAGGATCAGCGGGTCCGCGGCGCTGCCGTAGGTGCCGGGCCGGAACATCAGCGCGTAGCGGTTGCTGCCCATCTCGTCGTCGACCTGCTGGGCGGTGATGGCGTCGACCTCCGCCTGGATCTCGGCCACCGGCATGCTGGGGTCGAAGATCCGGACGTTCGGGCCCAGGTCCGGTTGTCCGGCTGCAAAACGGGCCTCGCCCGTGGCCGCTGCCGCGTTCGTCACCGGGGCTGCGCCGGCCGAAGGCGCCGGGCCGACCAGGGGCGCCACAATTAGCGCGGTCAGGGCGGCGGTTGTGGCAAGGGCTCGACGCCACGGGGGGCGTCGGGGGCGGCAAAGCAGCATGGGGACGACTCGCTTTCTGACTCCGAACAGCGGCGGGCGGAGGCGGGTCGTGGGGCGTGCCTGACCCCCACGGTGACGATACGGGTGGTTGGTCCGGTCGGACAGCCGAGATCAGCCGCGACGAGCCCGCAGGTAGTCGGCCACGACGTAGGAGCCGAGGCGCTGCGGGTCGCTGGAGAACACTCGGCCCCCGTTGCGACGGGCCAGGGCGTCGACGAACCGGACCAGCCCTGGGTCGTCGCCGAGCATGAAGACGTTGATCTGCACTCGAGCCCGGGTCAGCAGGTCTACCTGGGCGACGGTCGCGGCGATGGTCTCGCGCAGCGGTGGCCAGTGGAACACCGCGTCCGTGCCACCGCCGGCCAGTGTCTCCAGGTGGGCGGTCGGCTCGCCGTCGGTCACCACCAGGACGATCGGGGTTGCATCCGGGTGCTTGCCGACGTGTACCCGGGCCAGGCTGAGCGCGTGGGCGAGGTTGGTGCCCTGCACGAAATCCGGCTCGATCGAGGCGAGCTCGGCTGCGGTCAGCCGCTGCGCGTAGCGGCCGAACCCGATGATCTGCAGCGCGTCGGTCGGGAACCGCGTGGCGATGAGATGCGAGAGCGCCAGCGCCGTCTGCTTCATCGGCGCCCAACGGCCCTCGGCGATCATCGAGAACGAGAGGTCGACGCACAGCGCGACGACCGCCCTTGACCGGTTCTCCTGCTCGGCGACGGCGAAGTCGTCGACGCTCAGCCGCACTGCCCGCCCCTCCGGACCGCGCCGGCCCGAACTGTGGTGATCACGGGCGAACCGGGGTTCTGGCATGATCGAAACGCCGCCCTCTCCATGATCGCCGATGGTGGGGTCGGCGGGGCCGGAGTCGAGGAGGGTGCGCTCGAGCGGGGTCGAGTCGGCGGCGGTGCGCAGCACCGCGTTCTGCACCGTGCGGACCACGTCAATGGGCTCGGCGTCGCCGAATCGCCAGGCCCGCCAGGACCCGGTCGGCTCCGACCCGAGCCCTCGCCGCGGGTCGTCGTGCTCACCGCGCGCGTCCTGCGCCAACCGCTCGAAGACCTGGCGCAGCGCGGACTGCCCGAGTCGGCGCATCGCCTTGGGACTCAACGACAGCTCGTCGAAGCCGGTTCGGGTCAGCCAGCCCTGCTCGGTCAGCTCGCGTTCCAGCTCCCGCAGCCGCACGACGTCATCGGCCGCGCCCCGGCCCATCGCCCGCTCGACCGCCTCGACATCGATGTCGTCCAGCGTGGCCCCGGGGTGCTCCTGGCCCAGCTGGTCGATCAGGGAGTCCAGGTCACCGAGCTCCGCCAGCGCACCGGCCGCCTGGCCGTAGCCCATCGGCTCCTCACCGCGCATCCGGGCGGCCGAGGACCAGTCGAGGTCGGGCCGCAGCGCCCGCAGGCTGTCACCGAGCATCGCCATCCGGGCAGCCAGCTCCGGGTCGCGCCCCAGGGCGGCCGACATCAACCCCGCCAATTCCTCGCGCTGCTGCGGTGACAGCGACCGCATCAGCCGCTGGGCAGCGGCGGCTCGCCGCGCCAATTCGTCGATCAGCTGCTCGACGTTCTCGGGCGGCGGGTCGCCGAACGCCTCACCGTGCGAGGCCATGAACTCCTCGAAGGCCTCGGTGGTGTCCTCACCGCGAGCGTGCGCGTCCAGCAGTTCCTGCAGGTCGGTGAGCATCTGCCGGGCCGCCTCGGCAGCCGCCTCCGCCTCGGGTCCGCCGGCAGCCATCCGCTGCAGGGCCTGCGACATGCCGCCGAAGCGCTGATCGAGGATCTCGCGCTGCAGGCCGTCGAGGATCTCGCGATAGATCGCCTGCGCCTCGGGGCTGGCCCAGGGGTACTCGCTCAACTCCGACACCGCCTGGGACGTCGAGCGGGGCAGCGCGTCCAGGCGCGCCTCGGCGAACCTGGCGTCGTCGTCGTCGCGGCCTGCCAGCGCCTCACGCTCCGCCGCCAGCGCCTGGTCGAGCTGCGCGCGGGCCCGGGTGACCGCGCCGTCCAGCCGTCCGCTGCGGGTCAGCTCCCGGCGCCGGCGCATCGCCTCTGCCTGCAGGTCCCGCAGCCCGCGGTCTCTCCCGTCACCTCGATCGACACCGTCGCGCAGCAGCTGCCGCAACGCGTCGGCCAGCCCGTCACCGTTCATCAGCCGCTCGCCGAGGTCGTCGACCGCCGCACGGACGTCCACCGGTGGCGCCAGCGGGTCGGGTCCGCCGCGCCAGGCGCCGTAGCGGTACGAACGGCCGGGGCGCGGATCGGGGCTGCGCCCTCGCCTCGTCGCCACCGAGCTACTCCGTGTTCCGAGCGCGGTAGCGAGTGCGGCCGGGGCCGGGGTCCTTGGCGAGGCGGCGGGTCAGGTGCAGGCCCTCCAAGGTGAACTCGACCGCCGAGGCCGCCTGGGCGGGTGACGGGTCGTCGAAGCCGAGCGCCGCGCAGACCGTGCCGAGGCCCTCTATCGCACCGACCCCGGCCAGTAGGTCCCGCACCGTCACCTCGTCCCCGACCTCGACGAAGGACTCCTCGCCGACCGCCGCGAGGAAACCCGAGACGTCCAGCCCGCCGATCCGCGACCGGAAGGTCTCGGCGACCGACGTCCGCAGCAGGTGGGCGAGTACCTCGAACTCGCGGCCCTCCTCGCCGGACTCGAACTCGACCTTGCCGCGCAGCGTCCCGACGACGCCTTCGAGATCGCCGACGCGCGCCACGGGGTCGATCTCGCCGAGCAGGGCGGTGCGTCGTTCTGCCGCCGCCGCGACCGTCTCCATCGCGGCGATGGCGAAGCGCGCCGATACCCCCGATCTGGCGTCCACGGACGGCGAATCGCGCACGTGCCGGGTCCAGCGCGCCAGCACCTCCACGAGGTGGTCGGGGATATCGGCGGCGGTCTCGTCGGGTCGGCGCGCCTCCTGCCGCATCAACGCGGTCTCGACGGCGAGGTCAACCGGATAGTGGGTGCGGATCTCGGCCCCGAACCGGTCCTTGAGCGGGGTGATGATGCGGCCGCGGTTCGTGTAGTCCTCGGGGTTGGCGCTGGCCACCAGCAGCACGTCCAGCGGTAGCCGCAGCGCGTAGCCGCGGACCTGGAGGTCGCGCTCCTCCAGCACGTTGAGCAGTGAGACCTGAATCCGCTCGGCGAGGTCCGGCAGCTCGTTGATCGTGAAGATGCCGCGGTTGGTGCGGGGCAGCAGGCCGAAGTGGATCGTCTCCGGGTCGCCGAGCGAGCGGCCCTCGGCCACCTTTACCGGGTCGACGTCACCGATCAGGTCGCCGACCGAGGTGTCCGGGGTCGCCAGCTTCTCCCCGTAGCGCTCGCTGCGGTGCCGCCAGGCGACGGGCGTCGCGTCACCCACCTCGGCGATGCGGCGGCGAGTGGCGGCGAGGACCGGAGCGAGCGGGTCCTCGAAGATCTCCGAGCCGGCCACGTGGGGCGACCACTCGTCGAGCAGACTGACCAGCGAGCGCAGCAGCCGGGTCTTGCCCTGGCCGCGCTCGCCGAGCAGCACGACGTCGTGACCGGCCAGGATCGCACGTTCGAGCTCGGGCAGCACTGTGTCCTCGAAGCCGACCACGCCCGGAAAGCGGGCGGCGCCGGTCCGCAGCGCGTCGAGCAGATTCTCGCGGAGCTCCGCCTTGACGCCCCGCGGGCGGTAGCCGGAGCCGCGCAGGGCACCCAGCGTGCTGGGAAGAGACGTGGGCGGGGTCAACAGGGCCGTCACCACATGAGCGTAGGCATGCCCTGGGTGAAGCGGACATGGCGGTTCGCTGAGGGCGTTGTCCTGGTCCCCTGCCAGCGCGTGCCGGCCCCGGCGGAGTAGCGCCGACGCCGCTGCTCAGCCACCGTATGAGGATGACCGATGTCACCGTCTCCGGCACCACACCCACCGAGGTCACCGGCCCACCCAGCGAGCGCGTCGAGGTGGCGCGGGGCAACGACGGCCGACCGATCATGCTGCCCCGGACGATCGTGCTGGCGACGGCGTGGGCCTGGCGCGCCGCGATCATCGCACTGGTGCTCTACGGGATCGGCTTCATCGTGCTGGGCAGCACGCAGGCGGTGACGACACCGCTGCTGCTGGCCGTTCTGATCGCGGCCCTGCTCCACCCGCTCTACCGTTTGCTGTGCCGGTTGCGCCTGCCGCGCCTGCTTGCCGCGGGTTTGTCGGTTCTGTTGCTGCTGCTGGTGCTGCTGACGGCCTTCTACTTCGTCGGACAGCAGATCGCTTCGGGTGCGAGCGAGGTCGGCGGAGAAGCCCAGACAGGGCTGGACCAGGTGATCCGCGACGGCTCTGCCCTCGTCGGCCTGTCCGAGGAGCGCGGTGAGCAACTTGTTCAACAGGCCCGGGATGGCCTCAGCCAGGCCGGCGGCCAGCTGGCGGCAGGCGCGCTGGCCGCGGGTGGCACGGCGCTGACAATCATTTCCGGTGCCGTGCTGGCGCTGTTCGCCACCCTGTTCTTCCTGGCCGACGGCCCTCGCATCTGGCGTTTCCTGGTCCGCCTGCTCCCTCGAGAGGGACGCCGGCCCATGGACATCGCCGGCAAGCAGGCCTGGGTCGCCGTCGGCACCTACGTCCGTGTGCTGCCGGTCGTCGCCGTCGTCGACGCCCTTGCGATCGGTGTCGGGGCCCTGGTGCTCGGCATCCCCTTCGCGCTGCCGATCGCCGTCCTGACGTTCTTCGCGGCGTTCTTGCCGGTGGTCGGCGCCTTCGTCGCCGGCGCGATCGCGGTGCTGGTCGCGGTGGTCTCCGCGGGGCCCATCGCCGCCCTCATCATGCTGGCGATCGTCATCGTGGTGCAGCAGGTCGAGGGCAACGTGTTGCAGCCACTGCTGCTCGGGAAGGCGCTGCAGCTGCACCCGCTCGCCGTGGTGCTCTCCACGGCGATGGGGATCCTGCTGGCGGGGATCGTCGGCGGCATCCTGGCCGTGCCCGTGGTCGCCGGTCTGGCCGCGGTCGCGATCTCACTGACCAAGCGCGAGGACGCCGAGGACGAGGGGGCTGCGGACGCGAGTGAGACTCCTGCTGGCCAGACGAGCGCCGGGGACCCGGACGAGGCTGCAGACGCGACCCACGGCGGGACTCGTGGGACCGGTTCGTCGCTCCGGTGACGCTGGTTCGATCCCGCCGATGATTCCGCGGCTACAGGCTCGTCGTTGACGCTGAGCGCAGACTCACTCGACCGTTGTCAGTGGTGCCGTGCACAGTGGGTACCGACCGGAAGGGTGTGGTGGGCCGGACGGTCCGCTGCGCAAGGACGAGGAGTTTGGGACGAGTATGGACATCGCGATGCGGGCCGAGGGCCTGGTCAAGACGTACGGGAAGGTCAAGGCGTTGGACGGTCTCGACCTGGAGGTCGAGCGCGGCACGGTGATGGGTCTGCTGGGGCCCAACGGCGCCGGCAAGACGACGACCGTGCGGGTGTTCACGACGCTGCTCAAGGCGGACCGCGGGACCGCGACCGTCGACGGGCTGGATGTCGTGAGGAAGGACCGCGAGGTGCGCCGCCGGATCGGCGTGTCGGGTCAGTACGCCGCCGTGGACGAGAACCTCACCGGCTACGAGAACCTGTCGATGGTCGGGCGGCTATACCACCTGGGCGGGACGAAGGCCCGCAAGCGCGCGCGTGAGCTGCTGGAGCGGTTCGACCTGGTCGACGCCGCCGATCGGCCGGTCAAGGGCTACTCCGGCGGCATGCGCCGGCGACTGGACCTTGCCGGGGCCCTGGTGGCGCAACCGCCGATCATGTTCCTCGACGAGCCGACGACTGGTCTGGACCCGCGCAGCCGGCTCGGGATGTGGGACGTCATCTCCGACCTGGTGCGTGGCGGCACCACGCTGCTGCTGACCACGCAGTACCTGGAGGAGGCGGACCGGCTGGCTGACAAGATCGCCGTGGTGGACCACGGCAAGGTCATCGCGAAGGGGACCTCGGACGAGCTCAAAGCTCAATTGGGCGGGGAGCGGCTGGAGATCGTCGTCGCGCGCGCCGAGGACCTGAACCGAGCCTGCGACATCCTGCAGGGGGTCGCCGTGGGTCAGGTCGAGACCGACACCCACACCCGCCAGATCACCGTGCCCGTCTCCGGCGGAGTGAAGCTGCTGACCGAGGGCCTGCGGTTGCTGGAGGACGCCGATATCGAGGTGCTGGACGCCGGAATCCGGCGGCCCACCCTCGACGACGTCTTCCTGTCGCTGACCGGCCGCGCACACGCCGAGGAGACCGACGAGAGCGACACGACGGTCGCCAAGTCATCGACGCCCACCACCCGGAAGGATCGCTCATGAACGGGGTCGCCCAGGCGCTGGGCGACGGCGTGGTCGTCGCGCAGCGAAACATCATCAAGATCAAGCGGGTGCCCGACCTCCTGGTCGGCGTCACCCTCGGTCCGATCATGTTCGTACTGCTCTTCGCCTACGTGTTCGGCGGCGCCATTGCCGTCCCCGGTCTGGAAGGCGGCTACCGCGAGTTCCTCATCGCAGGGATCTTCGCCCAGTCCGTCATCTTCGGCGCCACGATCACCGGCTCCCAGATGGCGCAGGACCTCAAGAGCGGCATCATCGACCGCTTCCGGTCCCTGCCGATGTCCGCGTCCGCGGTACTGGTCGGTCGCACGACTGCGGATGTGGTGGCCAACGTCCTGCAGGTCGTGGTCATGACTGTCGCGGGTCTCGTCGTCGGGTGGCGGATCCGGACCGATCCACTGGATGCGGCCGTGGGTTATCTGCTGCTGCTGTTGTTCGCCTATGCCGTGTCATGGGTGATGGCATACATCGGCATGCTGGTGCGCTCGCCCGAGGTGTTCAACAACGCGTCCTTCATCGTCATCTTTCCGGTGACGTTCGTGGCCAACACCTTTGTGCCCTCGGACACGCTGCCGCCGGTACTCAAGACCGTCGCGGAGTGGAATCCGGTCTCCTCGGTCACCCAGGCCGCCCGCGAGCTCTTCGGGAACATCCCGGCGGGGTCCGACTTCGCGGCGCCGACGGCGTGGCCACTGCAGAACCCGGTCCTCTACACCCTGATCTGGGTGGTCATCCTGCTGGTGGTCTTCGTGCCGTTGTCCATCAGGCAGTACCAGCGGGCCGTCAGCCGCTGAGAGCCGACACCGACGAAGCCCCGGATCCGATCTGGTCCGGGGCTTCGTCAGGGCTGGGGGCTGATCAGCCGGTGTAGACCTCGGCCGACTTGATGACCACGGTGATCTCGCGGCCGTTGGGCGCGGTGTAGGACGTCGAGTCACCCACGGCGCGGCCCACGATGGCCTCGCCCAACGGGGACGCTTCGCTGAAGACATCGATGTCCGACGCGCTCGCCATCTCACGGCTGCCCAGCAGGAAGCGCTCCTCGCCGTCCGCGACGTCGGCCACGACGACCATCCCGGGGCGCACCGTCCCGTCGTCGATGGCGCGGCCCACCTGGGCGTGGTCGAGCATCGCGGACAGCTGCCGGATACGGCCCTCCATCTTGCCCTGCTCCTCCTTCGCAGCGTGGTAGCCACCGTTCTCCTTGAGGTCACCCTCCTCCCGGGCCGCCTCGATCTTCTTGGCGATGTCGATGCGACCCGGTCCGGACATCTCGGCCAGCTCATTCTTGAGCCGGTCGTATGCCTCCTGGGTCAACCAGGTGACGTTCGCGGTGTCGGTCACGATCGGCCTCCTTCGTTTCGATCATCCGGGTCCGCGCGGCGGATCCACTGCTGCGTTGCGCCGGTCGGCTCACGCATGGTGCGAGTAAGAGATGGCGCCACGTGATGCCAGGCGACTCATCACGTCGAGACGGCGCTACGCCGACCTCGCCGTTGGTGCCTGGCGGGATTGCGTATCCCCGGTCAGGGATAAGCGATCATTGTACGGGGTCGGTCAAGAGCACACACGTCCTCACCGATGCACCGCGCGCCTCACGCAGGGTCCTGATCCGGACGGTCTCACGGGCGCCTGTCCCCTCGATGGGTCCGATGTCCCGTTCGACCTGGCCCACATCGGCGTTGTCAGCGTCGATCGCCCGGATCAGGCAACGCAGATTCGCCCCCTCCCGCGCGTACACCTCGAACGTCACGTCGACGGTGCTGTCGTCGACGACGCTGAAGGTGATGTCCTGCCACCGGGCATCGCGGGTGGTGAACGACACGGCGGTCCACACGAACACCGTCACCGCCAGCGCGCCGCCGATGACTGCGCTCAACAGGCCGATCAGTCGCCCCCGGTGGCCGGGGTCACGCCCGTAGCGGGCGGTGAGGTCGCCGCCGGGCGCATCGGCCGGGCTGTCCGCGAAAACGTCGGGTTGCTCGGTCGCCACGGCACCAGGATGCACCTGCCGCACCGACGGTCGCCTGCAGCCGCCACAATGACCCCGTGACCGAGACGACCGATCGACCGCTGCGCCTGATGGCGGTGCACGCCCACCCCGACGACGAGTCGAGCAAGGGTGCGGCGACGATGGCGATGTACGTATCCCAGGGGATCGAGGTCCTGGTCGTCTCGTGCACCGGCGGCGAGCGTGGGGACGTGCTGAACCCGCGACTGAAGAACGACCCGGCCGTGCTGCGCGACATCGTCGAGTTCCGTCGGCAGGAGATGGCCCGAGCGGTGGACATCCTGGGCGTGCGGCACGAATGGCTGGGCTTCGTGGACTCGGGACTGCCCGAGGGTGACCCGCTACCGCCCCTGCCGGACGGTTGCTTCGCGCTGCAACCGCTGGAGTCCGCGGCCGCGCCCCTGGTCCGCCTGGTGCGCGAGTTCCGACCGCACGTCATGACGACGTACGATGAGAACGGTGGCTATCCGCATCCGGATCACATCATGTGCCACCGGATCAGCGTCGAGGCCTTCGAGGCCGCCGGCGACCCGGACCGCTACCAGGGCCACGGGAACACCCCGTGGCAGCCGCTGAAGCTGTACTACCACCAGACGTTCACCAAGGCGAAGATCATGACCTTCCACGAGGCGCTGCTGGCCTCGGGACAGGAGTCGCCGTTCGCCGAGTGGATAGACGGGCGCGACGACTGGCCGCAGCGGCAGATCACTACCCGGATCGACGCTGCGGAGTATTTCGACATCGCCGACCTGGCCCTGCTGGCGCATGCCACCCAGGTCGACCCCGAGGGGGTGTGGTTCCGGATCTCCCTGGCCGATCGCAAGCGGCTGTGGCCGACTGAGGACTACGAGTTGGCTCGATCCCTGGTCGAGTCGGGGGCCCCCGAGAACGACCTTTTCGCCGGCGTCCGCGAGCACGCCGGCCTGGTCCACTGACGTGTTCGTCCTGGGTCCGGCGATACCCGGCGATGCCGTCGCGTGGGCAGCTTCCAGTGTCGAGCCGGCTGCCCCCACCGTTGATGACCGCCCGGCCGACGAACTGATCGGTCCCGGCATCGTCGGTTTCCTGGTGACGTTCGGAGTCGCGGTCGCCCTGGTCTTCCTCGTCCGGGACATGAACCGCCGGATTCAGCGGTTGCGCTACGGCCGGGGCCGCGACGACGAGACGGATCCTGGTGGCGGCCCCGGGTGATCACGACACGCACGTTGCGGACGTAGCGGACGACCGCCGAAGGTTCGCGTGTCCCGGTGTCACAGTGTCGCGGTGGCCGCCCTGCATCTGTCCGACCCGGCGAGGCGCGGGCTGACAGTGGATGTCCGACGGCGCACCTGGCCCGACCTCATCTCGGCGGTCCTCAACGACCGGGCACCCACCGACCTCGTGGCGCAGCCCATTCTCGACCTCGGCAACGGTGAGGTCGTCGGGTACGAGTTGCTCGCCCGCTTCGGCTGGCCGCTGACGGTCGACGATGTGTCGGCCACCCCACCGCCGGACCGGTGGTTCGCCGCAGCCGCTGACCTCGGTCTGGCGGCCGCGCTGACCGCCCAGGTGCTGCGCCGGGCTTTCGAGGCGCGTCCCACGCTGCCCGACCGGACCTTCTGCACCGTCAATGTCGGCCCGGAGGTGTTGCCTCATCCGCTGGTGCAGGCGGTCTTCGACTGCCACCAGCTCGACGGGGTGGTCGTCGAGCTGACCGAGCACTCACCGGGCGAGCCGACCACCGAACTGCTGCGCCACCTGGACGAGTTGCGGGACCGCGGCGCCCTGATCGCGGTGGACGACGCCGGCAGCGGCTACTCCGGGCTGAGCCAGGTGCTGGCCGTGCGCCCCGACATGGTCAAGGTCGACCGGCACATCGTCGCGGGGCTGGACGGTGACCCGCGGCGGCGCGACATGGTGGAGGCCCTGCTGCAGTTGTGCCATCGACTCGGCGGTGTGCTGCTGGCCGAGGGCGTCGAGACGTTCGCCGAATGCGAGGCGCTGATCCGCCTCGGCGTCCCGCTGGGACAGGGGTGGTTCCTGGGGATGCCGGCCAAACCGTGGCCGCCGCCGCAGAGCGAAGTGGGACCGTGGATCGGGGCGCTGGCCGACCAGGCCCGGACCGAGGACAGTGTGCTGTCGCTGACCAGGCCGCTGATGCCACGCCCTGGGTCGGACCCGTGGCTGGTGTGGGACGCGAATGCCGAGCCGGTGTCGATGGTGTATCGCAGCTCCGGGCAAGTGGTGACCGGGCCGGTGCTGGCCGTCGCGACGACCACTCCGGTGCCGGCGGCGTTGCAGCTGGCTCTTGCCCGTGCCGAGCCGCACCGGTGGGCGCCGATCGTCGTGACCGACCCCGATGGCCTCGTCATCGGCTGGGTCGACATCGCCGACGTCATCACCCGCGTGACGGTGCCGCGCCCCCGAGCAGGCGGCTCGGCGCTGGGGGCGGCGACCTGAGGCCCCCGACGCGCCCGTGCGCTCGCCAAGACCGGCACCAGCGGAGACAGTGAGGGCATGCCCAACCGGCTCGCCGACTCCGCCAGTCCCTACCTGCTGCAGCACAAGGACAACCCCGTGGACTGGTGGGAGTGGTCCGACGAGGCCTTCGCCGCCGCCGCCGAGCGTGACGTCCCGGTGCTGTTGAGTGTCGGCTACGCGGCGTGCCACTGGTGCCATGTCATGGCGGGGGAGTCCTTCGAGGACCCCGCCACCGCTGCGGTGATGAACGCCGGGTTCGTCAACGTCAAAGTCGACCGGGAGGAACGGCCTGACGTCGACGCGGCGTACATGCAGGCCACCACGGCGCTGACCGGGCACGGCGGCTGGCCGATGACGGTCTTCCTCACGCCCGACGGCCGGCCGTTCCATGCCGGCACCTACTTCCCACCGATCCCCAGGCACGGCCTGGCCTCTTTCGGGCAACTGCTCGACGCCATCACCGCCGCCTGGCGGGATCGGCGGGGCGAGATCGACGCGCTGGCCTCTCGGTTGGCCGGGGCGCTGTCGGGCGGGGACGGGGCTGGGGCCGGCATCGAGCGTGCCGTGATGGTCGCCCCGGATCGACCGACGATCGCCGCCGAGGATGCCGCAGCGGCGGTGCGGGCACTGGCGCGCGACGTCGACGAGCAAGCGGGCGGCTTCGGCGGCGCGCCCAAGTTCCCGCCGTCGATGGTGCTGGAGTTCCTGCTCCGCCACGCCGCGTCGGACTCGCCCGTGGCCGGCGCCGCCCTCACGATCGCCGACGACACGCTGCTGGCGATGGCGCACTCGGGAATGTACGACCAGGTTGCCGGTGGCTTCGCGCGCTATGCCGTGGACCGTCACTGGGTGGTGCCGCACTTCGAGAAGATGCTGTACGACAACGCGCAACTGGCGCGCGTGTACCTGCATTGGTGGCGGCTGACCGGCAAGCCGACGGCACGTCGGATCGCCGAGGAGACGTGTGACTGGATGCTGCTGGCGCTGACGACCGCCCAGGGCGGTCTGGCCTCCAGCCTCGACGCGGACACTGCGCTGGGCGCCTCGACCGACGAAGGGCTGAGGGGCTTGGCCGCGCAGCTGCCGTCGGGTGGCCACGGCGTCGAGGGGTTGACGTATGTCTGGACGCCCGAGCAACTCCACACCGTGCTCGGGGCCACTGACGGCCCGTGGGCGGCCGACCTGCTCGGTGTCACCGCGGGCGGCAGCTTCGAGGGGGGTGCGTCCACCGCTCGGCTGACTCGCGACGTCTGGGCGGATCCCTCGCAGGCGCAGCGGTGGGTCGATGTGCGTGGCCGGCTGCTCACGGCTCGTCAAGGGCGCCCACAGCCCGAGCGGGACGACAAAGTCGTGGCGGCCTGGAACGGACTGGCGGTGGCCGCGCTGGCGGAGTGCGGGGTGCTGTTGGACAGACCCGATCTGCTGGCGGCGGCGCAACGGGTCGCCACCGTGCTCGTCGAGCGACACATCGAGCGCGAAGGCGGGTCGGCCAGGCTTCGGCGCGTCTCGCGGGAGGGCCGCGTGGGCCGTCCGGCCGGGGTGCTGGAGGATTACGGGGACGTGGCCGAGGGGCTGCTGGTGCTCGGTGGCCTCGACGGTCGGGCGATGTGGTTCGAGGTGGCGCTGGAGCTGTTGGAGACGGTCCGGGCCAGGTTCATCGACGTGTCGGCGCCGGGGATCCTGCACGACGTGGCGGACGACGCGCTCGATGCCCCCCTGGCCACCATGCGTCGGCCCCGGGACCCGGGCGACAACGCCTACCCCTCGGGAGGGTCTGCCGCGACGGGTGCCCTGCTGCGTGCGGCGGCGCTGACCGGCCGCTCGGACTATCGAGAGCTCGCGGAGGGTGCCCTGACGACCGTCCGTCCGCTGCTGGTGCAGACGCCACGATTCGCCGGGTGGTGGTGGTCGGTCGCGCAGGCGCTGCTCGACGGGCCTCGCGAGGTCGCCGTACTGGGGCCAGCGGGGCCTCGTCGAGACGAGCTGCTGACGGCGGCACTGGCGTCGCCGCTGCCCGGCGTGGTGCTGGCCGTGGGGGACCCCGGGGCCGGCGTGCCGCCGCTGCTGGCCGATCGTGGCCTGGTCGGCGGTCTGCCCGCCGCGTACGTGTGCCGGGGCTTCGTCTGCGAGCTGCCCGAGACCGATCCCGCTCGTC